>OHVU01000246.1_pt1 | contig 19736 bp, 15 predicted proteins | sample 1579551 | NCBI WGS metagenome assembly OHVU01 (sample SAMEA3882520, study PRJEB24775) | human gut metagenome | biome: human-associated habitat; feature: intestine environment; material: feces | place: Netherlands | collected 2009/2010 | reverse complement strand
GACGGTCCTTGTGTGCACCGAGCGGATTCATACTGTCATTTACATGAAAGACAGCAATCTGGTCCAGACCAATGATACGATCAAATTCTGCAAAGACATCCTCATAATGATTGACCAGATCATACCCTGCATCATTGACATGGCAGGTATCAAAGCAAACTCGCAAACGCTCCCTTTTGTCCACGCCATCATAAATTGCTTTCAATTCCTCAAAACTGCGTCCGATCTCACTGCCTTTTCCCGCCATCGTTTCCAATGCGATGCAGACATCGTCCTCGTTCTGATTCAATACGGTGTTCAAGCCTTTGATTATCTGCGCCGTGCCTGCTTCCGTGCCCGCATTGACATGGCTGCCGGGATGCAATACCAATACTTTGCTTCCCATCGCAGCTGTACGCACAATTTCTTTCTCCAAAAACTCCACAGCCAGCTCATACGTCTCCGGCTTCACTGTATTTGCCAGATTAATAATATATGGTGCATGCACAACAATTTCATCAATTCCATGTGCATGTGCATACTCCCATCCTGCTTCTATATTTAATTCTGTCACATCTTTTCTCCGGGTATTCTGCGGAGCCCCTGTATAAAGCATAAAAACATTTGCCCCGTACGATGCCGCCTCTTTTGCGGAGGCAAGAAACATCTCTTTTCCCGCCATACCGACATGAGATCCTAATTTAATCTTACTCATTTACATTCCTCTTATCTGTACAATTTATTTCAAAACATAACTAATCAAAAGTTAACATAATATCCCCTATTTTGCAAACCATTTACAATTGTGTTCGAAAAAAAATAACACTTTTTGATTATTTGTGATAAAATATCCTTTGAGCCTGTCTTTTAGCTCTAATTTTTACAAATTTATGGAGAAAATGATGAATAATTATAAACGCGGACTGGCAGCCGGAATTCCGATTGCTTTGGGATATCTGTCAGTTTCCTTTACTTTTGGAATTATGGCCGTATCCTACGGTCTGTCCTGGTGGCAGGCACTGATCATATCAATGGCCACTGTCACTTCTGCCGGACAATTTGCCGGTATCGGCCTCATGATTCATCCAGGTCAGTATTTTCAGATGCTGATTTCCCAGATTACCATCAATATCCGGTACTCTTTTATGTCCATATCGATTGCACAAAAAGCGGACAACAAATTTAAAGGCATCTATCGCTGGATTTTAGGATTTATGATGACAGACGAAATTTTTGCCGTAGCAAGTCAGGAAGAATTAGTTACCCGCAGTTTGATTGGCTCCATCCTTGGAAGTATTCTTCCGGACCGTCTCATGAGTGCATTAAGCCTTGCTATCTATGGTATGTTCGTGGCAATTGTAGTCCCGGAAATGAAAAAATCACGACCGGTGATCTTTGTCGTGATTTTATCGTTGCTTTTAAGTTGTGCCTTTTACTATATCCCGCTTCTTTCTAAGATATCAAGCGGTATTACCATCACTGTCGTTGCGGTCGTCTCTGCGGTCATTGGAGCAATCCTGTTCCCGGTTGCAGACGAAGAACCTGACGAACCTTAGGAGGTTTTCCATGAATAATTATGTATTCTTTCTTTATTTACTGATCCTTGCCGGTTCCACTTATCTGATTCGTGTGATACCATTCGTCGCGATCAAAAATAAAATCAATAACCGGTTTATCCGTTCTTTTCTGGCATACATTCCTTATGCAGTACTGACAGCCATGACCATTCCGGCCGTCTTCTACGCTACCAACTGGTGGGCCGGTGCCGCTGCCGGACTGATCGTAGCCGTCATATTTGCTTTAAAAGAAAAAGGATTGACCGTCGTTGCAATCGCAGCCTGCGTTGCTGTATTTGTTGTGGAACTCTTCCACTAAGATACATAAAACCGAATCAGTTTCTTATATCCTTTTCCGGACTTTTTCATAATTGCAATTTCATTTGTTTTTCCGGTCTTTTCAAACTCTTTCTGTGAAAGGAAACATTCCACCACCATATACTTACCTTTTGTTGTGAGGATTGTAACATTCTTGTCAATCAGTTTCATTGTCTTTTTTGAAGACAGATTATAGCAATAGGTAGCCTGCTTATCATAGCAGTAATAATATACATTTTTCCCAATCACACCGGAAAAATTGCCATCCCCATTCGGAATGGAACATACCTGTTTCTTTTTCTTTGACTTCGTATCAAAATAATAGATACGACATCCCTGATCCATCTTTGCAATACCAACAGCCTCTGTGGAACTGCCATACACATCCGTTACAACTTTATTTTTGATATAATAAATCCTGTCTTTATAAATGGTTGGACTCTGTCCCCAGCCAAGTACCTCGTATCCACTTCCATCTGCTTGCATTCGGCAAATCTGATTCTTTTCCATTTCGGTTCCATAATACAAATCTTCAGTAAAGTATAAATAACCTTTGTAATAAGTCAGATCAAATAGCTCAAATGCATCTTTCAGTGCCTTAATCTTTGTATTCTTACCTGTCTGATTGTTTACCCGATAAATCGTGCCATATACCGCATAATAACTGTAATCTCCGTTTACAGGATTATTCCGGCTCCTCTACATTATAATTCGTGTGCTAGTCCTTATCAACACCTTTCTTCATGCAGAACGTATGTTCTATATATAAAATAACAGGCGGAACCCAAAGGATTCCGCCCCCATTTTAATCCAGTCTGAATAAAGCGCGTACCGACATATCAAGTGTCTGATATCTTGGCAATTTTGCCTTATTATTTTTAATGTAGAAGTTTATGGTTCTTCTTGCTGATTTTGTTGTGCTTCCATCTTTCCACTCATTTAAGTATTTCTTTGGATAATAGAAATAGTATTCATGCATATTCTGTAGACCTTCATAAACACACTTTCCATCCTTAAGTGTAGAATCAATTTCTTTATCCGTATCCGCATCATAAATACGCTGTACATAATGCGTTGCACCGTCTGCTTCATAGTAAATGGAACACGTAAGTGTTGTACTGATTGCATTCAACTCTACCGGACTAAAACGGACTTTAATGTAATCATTGTTGTCCGCGCCCTGACCTTCAAACTGTACTTTACCTGACGCTGATGAAGAACCTGATGTAGTAGCATCATCATCATTATATTCATCATTTGCAGTCATCTGGTAATTCATCGTATTAACATCCGTAATCTCTGCATCCGGATTCATGATCTCAATCATCGGTGGTTCATAGGACGCACGGTAAGCAGCAATCATCGTATTGATAAAAAGCTTAGCTTCCATTTCCTGTGTAATTTCTGAATGACCAACACCAGAATAGAATACATTTTCCCTACTGTAAATATAATAATTATTTGCAGCATCCTTTGGAGAAACGCCATAAGTTACGGCTGTACCGTCAATATTCTCACAAACTTTATGCTTTCCATCATCTGCAAGCGTATACCATACAGTAACTTCCGGGTCCTCCATGTCAAGCTGATAATACTGTCCATGTGTAGGCGATATCGTAAACGATTCATCTATCTTATAAGGATACTCTGTAATCTGTCCCTGATTTGATTGTTCTACCTTTGTCGTAAGATCATTGGTATTGATAAATCCGGTACGTGCAACAATCTCATCAATATCACATATTGGCTTACCTGTCTCACTGCTGGTTATCATATACTGGTATGGAACCGTTTGATCTTTATTATAATTTTGCTGATCGCTGGTCCATCCCAAACGTTTCAACGCATAATATGTAAATCCATGCTTTTGTTCTAACTCATTTCCATTGATATCTGTTACCGTATCATAAGAACGTTTGCTCTGATAATTAATCAGTTTTTGTTTGTCTGGAACATTTTTACTGATTGCCTTATAACGGTTCATACCCATAACATCACGAAGCAATGTATTTGCAGAATAACCATAGTCTCCTGCTTTTTGATTATGAAAAGAAGTTAAGTCATGTGTAAAAAGCACACTCTTTCCGGAAGCAATGTAAAACTTAAGGAAATCTACCATTCCATAGGTATTGTCCAGATCCTTACCGGCATACATATCGCCAAAACCTATAATATACATATGATACTTGTACAAATCCTGCTGATCCGAAGATAATTCTTTGCTGATATTATCATAATCCGCATCTGTAAGTGTTTTTGAATAATTGTACGAAGTAAATGGTTTATCTTTGAATTTTTTTTCAAAATCCTCTAATTTGATTGATGTAATACTAATACTATAATCCTCTAAATCACTATAATATTTTTTAAACATCTGATTGCTACTTAAATCAAGTTTACCAAAATAGTCCTCGTCACCCTTTGGCATGATCTGAAGAACATTAATTTCTTTCTTTCCATTTCCTGCCATATTCTTTGCAGCAGAACATCCAGTCTTTACAAAACGGGCAGAACGATCATCTGCATTCGCTTTCACTTCATATACTTCAATCTTCCATTGAATCAATCCGTAATACAGCTTGGATAACTTACAGGTTACCGTTTGTTCTCCATCATTTGCTTTAAAATTCTTACCGGTATAATACAACTCATCATCTGCAAATTTACCATCCTGGTTCTGATCCAGGTAAATACGGTAAGAATACGTTTTATTTGCTTTATCATCCACCTTAAATCCAAATGTCATCAATGAACGCTGACTGCTATCCCTTGACAAATAATTTGGATTTGTAACCTTTGTTCCGCTTCCGGTATCACCATTATATTTCTCCGGTAACTTTGTAAACTCAACTTTAGCGCGACTTTCCTTTACCACAGAATAAATACCACTGATATCAGATGTTTTTAACAGTGTCGTTTTCTTATCCGAAGAGCTTCGGTTGCTCTCAATAAAACTACAAATATTCGAATGCTGATCTATGCGAATACTGTCGGTATCATACAAATATGGAACCGCAACAATTGGATATCCGGCCTTCAGAAAATCTTCCAATTCTGCTTTCTTAATTGTGGTGATATCATTACCTGCAAATCGTAATTCCTGTCCAGAAACATTGGAATTACTTTTTTGTGAGTACAAAAATTCCACAGAACGGCTCGTCCCATACTCTGTATAGTTTGCCCCTGTCATTTTATCTCCGGTATGGAAATAAATTTTACCTTTCATCTCAGGATCATTCCAATAGGTTACATCTACATTTCCACCCTTACCATCATTTGCACTTGTGACCCATTCTCTCTTCGTGCTATATGCGCCGTAATCCAGTCCCATAAAAATCATATTGTAGGTACTGTTCAAATCTTCTGCCGATCCAATAAACTGTGCCGTAGTCATATGCGTAATCTCAATGTCGCCACGGAATTTCGGAATCATCAGACGAATATAAGTTTTTTGCAGTGAATAACCATTTTTGCTATCGTAACATGGCTCAATATCCAAAATTTTCAGAGTGCCCTTTAAGCTCTCATTGTCATCTTTGGACTTATCACCCAAAATGTATCGTATAGCATCCGACGTCGATGGTTTACGATCTTTATCCGGATATTCTTTATCCACATAATCCAGGAAATCCTTAAATTTTGAATCAAAATCAATTTTTCCAGGTTCAGCATAATCCTGCGTAATCGTATTATCGCCATTATATGTAAACATACGATTATTAATGTAAAAACGGTTGCCATTCGTAGTTACATTGCCGGCCATCTCATAATCTTTCCATTTATCCGGCGTATTCCAATAATTATACCAATCCCAGCTGACCTTCTCGCCTTTTTCATTTGTCGGACAGAATGTATATAATGTCCAATACGTCTGCGCATCCCCTTTTTGTGCCAGACACTTTCCATCTTCCACTCTCCATGGACTCGTTTTATCAAGATACAAATCTTCAAAAAGCTCATGCTTCATAGATAAAAGCATAACTGCAAGCTTATAAACATTGTTGTTAAATCCTGTATCTGTATAGGTTTCTCCTGAAGGTTTCATATTCCAGTCAAGAATATCAATGGTTACCTGTTTTCCTTTCGTCAGCTTTTCTACACTGTAACATTCCGTATCCATCATGATAGCTGCATAATTTACATCAGCATTTACCTTATGATACATAGAAAGAGCTACTTCCCAGCTAATATCCTTTGTATTATCTGAATCCGTATTTTCAAATCCTTTTAATCCATTCGGAACTTCTGATGTATCGCCCAGACGATTAAACTGCTTCCACAGATTAACAGTTTCCCCATAATGTGTCTTCGGAGAAAATTCATACAAATCTGCATATTTTGCCCAATCCGGATGCTCATTTAATTCTTTCGGCGTAATCGTCTTAATTACAATCGAATAATCCTTCGCCTGTTCATCCGTCAGTTTTAAAGTATCTTTCAAAAAATAATCATAACTTACATAGTTAAAATACCGTGGTACTTCAACGATACAATCTTTTTCCGAGTGCTCCCGTGTTGTATAAACACGCTCTCCAATTTCCTTATCTTTAAATAACTCTTTGCCCTCATTGGTAAAATCGACATTCTTATAATTATCTTTTTCAAAATTATTAATCGTATGCCAGATTAAATTGCCTTTTCCGGCACCTACATTTTCAAATGTTCCATCTTCCTTTTGTACAAACGTACCCTCTCCATCTTCTACCTTCTCATAGTATCCTTCAAACTTTTTTCCGTAATCTTTTGTATAATCATTAATCTTATCTTTGTAATGTTCAACATTTCCCGGCAGCTCATCACGGAAGAAAAAAGCCTGTACAGCACTTTTTCCAAATGAACCAACTTTCATGCTGGTAACGGCTGCCATATTCTCTGCTCCAAACCGCATTTCCTCAATATTAACCGGTTCACATCCACTGATCTGATATCCTAATTCTCCATATGCTACATTTGGCACGACCTCTAAGATGACAAAAGGATTGGATTTAGACCCAAGTTTCATATCTTTATCTGTATAGTCAGCTGCAGTCTTACCTTCATCATACATCGTCTTCTTCGTCTGCGGAATCTGTCCCAGGCTGGTAATTACACCACGGGTAACAACCTGATCACCCTCCGCATGTATTCTATTCTGGTATCCAGCCACACCAAAACAAACTGCAGCAACACCCAAAACACATGCAACAGATGCAAGACAACGTTTAAATTTTCTCGTAAATCTACTTCTTCTTTTTTCGTGATCTGTTCGATTCTTCAAAGTAATTGCTCCCTTCTTAAAATCATGCATTACTGCAATGCATTTCTCAACTTAAATTCATTGGTGATACTGTATTTCTGTTTTCCCTGTTTAAGTTCTAATGTTATGGTGACCTTTGCATCGGATGTCGATTTTGCAACCGTAAATCCCGTCACATATTCGCCGATACAATTATCTAATGTTGCATCGGAATCAGTCACATCCGTGGTATCATGATCCGGATCAGCAATACCATCAAATTTCTTCATATAAAGCATCGTCTTTCCATTGAGCTTGTTGGAAAGCCAGAAAACACGCTTGGACGCATCTGTCTTCAATGCCTCTGCCCCAGTCGGACGATTCGTTGTAACCTTTCGCGGAATCTGATAAACCGTCAGTTTGTCACCGGCAGCATTCACTTCCACACGATTGCCTTCCATAATCCACGTTCCCATCTGTTCCATAAGAATCTGTGCTTCCGACTGCAGATCAATCGTAGCCGAAGCACTGCTGTAATTTTTCTGCGCAGTGCTCAAAAGGAATGTTGCCGCTCCAACGATAATAGTTGATATTGCAATGGCAATGATCAGCTCTATCAGCGTGATTCCTCTATTATCTTTTTGCACACGACCACTTCCTTCCTCTCTCATACCACTCCACTTTGTCCTGTTTTGTATCCTATCATTTCTATTTTACAATAAAATGTTTTCCTGTCTCACCAATCAGTCGGACCGTATACGTTCCCACACCATCAATCACTATGTTTGTCACATTTGTCTTTCCTGTATCGGTATCAAAGGCCGCCGACTTCTTATAAACTACCTTAATAAAATTATTTCCGTCAACTTTTGTGCCTGATTTGCTTTCCATATAGATATCGACGCGATTGTTCGAAAGTTTGACACCTTTTTTATCAAACTTTGAGCTGTCAAAACTTGTGACATCATCATTCATAATCTTCATATAACAGCCATCGCTGAGGTGATAAATATACAAATATGGTGTATCCGCCTTACTCATCGTCTGCACCTGAAGCTTGTCCAGAGACGAATCCACTGCCTTTACTGCTTTCTCCGTATCGGCATACCGCAGATGCCCGATCAGCATCACCGATGTACTTGCCAGAATACCAATGATTGCAATGACAAGAATGATTTCTACCAATGTCACACCCTTTTGATTTAAACCTTTATGCATTCTCATTGGCTCACCTCTTAATTCTTCTTCCAATTCTCATAAGTCAGATAGGTATTAATATCCACATTTCCGGAAATATGGTCTGTCACAGAACCAACGGAACACTCCTTGAAAAACTGAGAAAATGCCGGAGAAGATGACTCCATATCCTTTTTAAACAAATCCGCAACAAGCATCTTATCGCTGGTTACTGTAACACCACTGCCGAAGGTGATTTTTCCACCGGAAATAATCAATCCCCGGAAATTTTTTGTAACATACACATCTCCTGTAGCAACAATTAATCCCTGTGAAATACCAATTGTATTCGTGTTCAATGATGAAGTATTTTTTGCAAGAACGACTCCCGTATTGTCTGTACTTCCGGAAATTGGTTCTTTGTAAGCAATATAATACTCATCCGTACCGGATTTATGATTATCTACTGCCGCAGACATTGCTGCACGATCAATCAATGTATCAATCAAAGGACTCTGGCTCTTGTCGATTTCTCCAGTACTTTTGGTAATCCGGACATTTGCAGCTGAAATACTCGGATCAGAATCTTTTAAAGAAAGCTGCAGTGCCTTGTATTTGATAGCCAGCTTTGCACTGTAATCCGCAAAAACACCATTGTTCGCACTGTTTGCTGCATCAATCTTCCAGTCATTAAAATCAATCCTCACATGTTTTTCGTCCAAATCTGCATCTACCGCATTTCGATATAAAATATCCCCACGCAGAGTAAAAATCTTATTACTATCTAATACAATTGCATCGTCGGTCAGATAATCTATCGCATAATTCTTTAAAGTAGCTGACTTTGAAGAATTACAATACACCGTAAAATAATCATTTGCTTTCTGCTCTGTTGCAAAATTCAGATAATAATTATGAACAGTCGTATGTGTTGCCTTATCTACATAATAATAAGCAACCACCGGTTTACTACTGTCCAGATACGACGTAACATTGCTGACACCAGAAAATGTCTCAAATGCTGCCACTCCGTCTTTTCCACCATCAGCAACTGTCTTAAACTTTCCGGTAGACTCATTCACATAATCATTCGGCACATAATACGCCAGCTGATTCGTTCTTGCAGAAAGAGACTCACCTAATAATACATCATTATTTTTTGAATCATTTCCTCTTGCAACAAATGTCCGTCCAGAAAGCATCAGATAATTAATATTGCTCAGATCCAATTTACAATTCTTGGCATTCACCATCATTGCACTGTTAAACGCAGCATCTTTGGTTTCTACCTGAGAATCATAATTCTCCTGAAAATTGTATCCATAGTAATTTCCCTTGACTGTAATTGTACTGTTCACACCATTCAGAGTCAAATCATCTTCAATATAACTGTTTCCGTTGAGTTCAATGGAAGATGCTGCAGAACCGGATGGATTTCTCTTCGTCTCAACATTCGATGCCCAGATAGAAGAATTTCCATTACCCATCACAAGAGAGGATCCACTGTCTGTAACAATATTCCCACGGGTAATTGTCACCTTACCATTGAATATTCCACTACCATTTTTGTCTGCCAGAATTCCATCATTGCCGGCATACACATTTCCGTCAACCGTCACGGGATTTGCATTGACATTTATCTGTTTATCCGCAATCAATGCATATTTCATGAATTCCTTGATTTCGTCGCCACCATTGAAATTTAATTTTGGTGTTGTAAATACAAGGTCCGTTGTAATCGTTGTCTTATATTTTTGTGCGTCGGTGTAAGAAACTCCGACATTTTTCAAAGTAAAAGTACCCGCTTTATAATCAGCTTCGTACTTTGCCTTACCAGTGGCCGGCATCTCATAATATGATTGTTCCCCGGCATCACCAATACAGCTTTTCACAATATTGGTATCATAATCGGCAATACTGTAAATAACCGCTCCAGCCTCTTTCTCTTCGCTCTTTGGATTCGTGCCACCCGGATTAAATGTATCCTCTAACTTCTCAACATATTTCTTTGCGAATTCATCCTGCAGATTATTGCCACTGGCTGTACTTATCGCATAATTCTCCATTACATAGGTATAAGCATCCTTTAAGGCATCTGCTGATTTCTCACCGGCACCTGCATGAAGTGCATCCATTACCGACTCTGCGCTGTAAAAATTCTTCTTTGTTCCGCGCTCCACTTCTTTCATCTGAATGTTTGTAATCGTAACTTTTGTAATCACCACGGCAATTACACTGACAACCACAAGCACAATCAGTACAGCAAGTAAAGAGGCACCACGGTTTTCATTTTTTAACGATAACTTTCTCATGGACTACTCTCCTTTCGCTGCATTGACGGTAATATAAGGCTCTGCTCCAGCAGTGCTTCCTTCACCCTTTTTATAGACACTGACCTGCAATGTAATCTTTCGGATCTGTGACTTGTTCTCTACCAGATCCTTGGTATTTGTCAAAGGGATTCCACTGCTGTTGTGTACCTTTCCATTTTTTCCATTTTTTCCAAGATTTGTTGTGACAGATGGAATATTGATTCCTGTCACCGTAATCGCATAAGCCGGATCCACGCTCGAAATATTCTGGCAGATAATTTCGATCTCCGGATTCAGTGAAGCATCTACTCCTGCGCCCTTTGTAATATCAACCGTATCCGTTAATTGATTAACATTATACAATAAATAGATATGTTTTACCTCTTTTAAACGTTCCTCCGCATAGGCAGCACTCTCATAGGTATCATTTGAACCACCCCCACGCAATCCTTCGCACTTATATGTACAACTGACTTTCACGTCGTAATAGGCACCGTCCTTTTGGATATCGATGCCTATTGTCCGTTTCATTTTGTTCCGAATCTGATCACTGGTCAGTCGCGCAGACACATTTGATTCGTAAGCAGAATTAATTGCAAGGAAATGTGTCAAAGCCTCCTGTAACTGTGCATTCTCTACTGCCAGCAGATCACTGGTATCATCAATCCCACTGACTTCCGGAATCTCTTTTGTATTTTCCGTCGGTGTAGTTTCTGCCTTAACAACGACATCATAATCTTTACCAATATTTCCTGCAGCACCGTAGAACACGCCCTCGCCACCGATGAACTTTCCTGCACTGTCAGTCTTGCCCATATCGTTTGACACCACAGTATATCCATGATCCAGCAGATACTTGATAGTCTCTCCGGTTCCTTCATCCGCCACCAGGACATCCTGATTCTTCAGGTCCTCAAGCACCTCCTGTGCCAGAGTCGTTGCATGCTGCTTGTCCGCCATCTTCGCATTATACTTCATGGATTCTGTAAAATAACTTAAAAGCGGAATGGAAATAATTGCAAGGATAGCCATAGAAAGGATGACCTCAATCAATGAAAAACCTGCATTATTCTGTTTTCTTCTCATAAGACACCCCTTTCTACTCTATCTGTCCGATCATTATCCTGCACTTTAATTGTTAGCAGATGCTCCTGCATTACCTCCAAAAATATTCTGGACGCCCTTGAGCATAATGTCAAATTTTGGCTCTACGTAATCCTTACCGGTGTTGGTAATAACATACATGTTGAATGTCATATCACCTGTCAGTCTTCCAGTCTCACTATCCATGGAACTTGAAAAATCTGTTATGGTAATACGATCTGAATACTCATTTACATAAGCAAGCATATCTTTCAAACCTTCATAAGTTGCATCATACTTCACACCAATCGATGCATAATAACCAGTCACAGCATTTGCTGCTGCAGTTTCACCGTTGCCATTGTCACTGCCATCATCTGAAGATTGTGTATCCGCTTCTGAAGTATCAGTGCCAGAAGTATCTGTTGCAGTATCATCTGTGGCAGTATCTGCTGCAGCAGATGCATCCGGTGTAATCTGCAGCGGATTTCGCATTGCAAATGTAATGTCGGAAATATGATAATCATTGTTATCCTCGATATCCTGAAGAATCCGGATTACTTTTTCCGTCTTAATATCCGAAGGATATTTTGCAATGATGTCCGCCTGTTTCTGTTTCAGATTTTTCATGTTCTCACGGACCTGTGGCAAAGCAGCCTCCATCTGTTCCATCTGCTGTACCTGTGCCTTATCCTTTGTATTGCCATCCTCTATATCAGAAGCCTTACTCATGCTCTTGGTAAAGAAAAAGAAATAAGAAACTACAACCATAAGGATAGCCAAAAAGATAATGAGCAAACGTTTGTCGGAATCCGATAATTTAATTTTATTCATTTGTCTCTGCCTCTCCTTCCGTTGTCTCTTCTGTTGTATCCTCTACACTTTCTGTCTCGTCACCCTCATAAGTAATTGGTGTATAAGTTGCATTCAGTGTATAAGTCCATGTAGTATTTCCAACATCGTCCACTGTCTCTGTCATCTGTGGAATATCCAGATTCTGCAGCAATGTCACTTCCTGGAAATTCAAAAGCATCTGTCCTACCGTTACTTTCTTATCTGCCACCATGTTCAGGACAACCATACTGTTGTCTGTCTGAATACTTTCCACATGAATGTCTCTTGATAACTGTTCTTCCAGCTGATTGATCAATGGAAGCAGCTGCTCATTGTTGCAAAGCGTCGCGCGGTCAATATTCTCGTATGTTTTTTCTTCCTGCTGTACCTTTGCACTCTCATCATAGGTATCCTGCACATAAGATAATTCCTGAATGCGTTTCTGTAACTTATTATGCTGTGCTGTAGCAACCAGAAGCCGTACACTTGATCCCAAAATCAAAAGCACACTGATCAAAGCTGCTCCTGCAAGAATCACATAAGAATTACGCAGGCCATTCTTCTTTACATCCGCTTCACGCATTTCCTTCGGTTTTGCATCAATCGGATGAACCGCCGCACCGATAACGGAAAGAAATCCAACCGGAGTCGCTGCCTTCGGGCGTTCCTTCACCTGTCCCGGAGCTTCATAAGTTCCCTGGCTCTGTGTCTGCGCAACTGCCGCTTTCTGACTCTCGCTCTTCAAGTCAATGATCGACGCAAAATTGATATCCTGAATTGGCAGTGGCATCTCCTGTGCGAACAATTTGTGCATACCTGCGAAGCGGGAACCATCACCGACAAGATATAAATTTCCAGTAAATTCTCTCTTTACCTGATTCTGATAATACTCAATTGCCGTATTCGCAATGCGAAGATGATAACGTAAAGACTCTGCCAGATCATCATAGGTCTCGTCTGCCATCGCCTGCTGATGTTTCATTTCCTCTTCGTCTTCCATCTTCTGTACAACCGGACGATTGTACAGTACATTGTGGCTTAAAAGGAAATCAAATGCCTCATATTCATCCTTGATTCCAAGAACCGGATGATCAATGATCGCAGATAATGTTGCGCCATAACCATATGGGGTCACACGCTGGAATACGAGTTTCTTGTTCTCTAAGATACTGATAACAGTGGCCTGTTCCTCCAGCTGTACAACGACTGCATTCTGCAGGAAACTGTCACACATGAGCTGAACAGTACCATTACCAATGTAATCAAATGTTTCAACTTTCAGTCCTGCCAGATTTGCAAATGTACAGTAATTGTTCAACAGATTATCCGGAATCGCAACGAGAAGCAATTTAATCTGCTTCTTTCCGTCTACTTCCTCGACATCCATCTTGCTATAACTTACCGTATAACTGCTGACATCCATTGGGAAATAATCACGCATCTGTGCATCGATAATTCCACGGATCTTATTGTCTTTCACGAAAGGAATCAACACTTCACGTGTTACAACCTTTGAGGAAGAAAGGGTAAATACCACTTCTTTCTCACGGATATTATGTCTGCGCAACTCTTCCTTTAAGGCATTGGCAAAACTATCCTTGTCACGGATGTAACCATCCTCCACGGCATTCTCCGGAGTCCGGAAGGCAAATGCCTGATATACCGGTGGATTTTTCTTTCGGTACTCAACCAAAGAGACCTTTGTCCACCAGACGCCGGCCTCAATACTTATTACTTTTCTGACCATTTTCATTTTCTCCTTATGTTTTCCAAATGTTCTGCAGGAAAATATACAAAAATAATTATGCTTTGTTCAGGTTCTCTTCGCTAAGAGGCTGTAGGAATTTTGATGTAATTTTTCTAAGAGTGACGCAACCGGGCTCCATTCACCTTCCGGGCTCATCTCGCCCTTCTCCATACATCCCTGTATGGAGATTGCTGTGTACAGACAAAATTCTAACATCCTCTATGCTCGAGAAAAATCACAAATCCTAATTATTTTTCTATATTTTCCATCGTTACATTTTGTATAAAATAGAGGTGGCGAAAATTCAACTGTTCATAATTCGCCGCTCAATGATGAAATACTTCATTTAATTTCATAGACCCATCAGTCCCAAATACCAGCTCCAGAAGCAGTTGCCCCACAGTGCTGCGATATAGATTGATACCGACAGGTAAGGTCCCATCGCAAGTAAATTATTTTTCTTACTGACTTTCATACGAATTGTATGAATTATGGATCCTAAGATACATGCCAGGAAAAATGCAAAGACGATATTTTTCACACCGAGTACGAGTCCTGCCGTGGCCATGAGTTTAATATCTCCGCCACCGATTGCCTGTCCTGATGAAAAATAATAAAGTGCATATAAAAACAAGCTGACACATACCATTCCAATGAGATGGGATAAAATATGCTTATAATCATATACGGTCATAATGACACCGATCAATCCAATGAAAAGATTCATGGAGACCGGTATCTGATAAGTCCGCTCATCGATGACCGTAATTACTATGAGTGCAGATGTCATGAGACAATAGAGAACGCTGCTGAAAGTAAATCCGTTCGCCATGAAAACGATCACATACAGCACACCATTCAGAGCCTCGATCAATGGGTACTGTATGGATATCTTCGCCCCACATTGCCGGCATCTGCCTCGTAGAAATATGTAAGAAAATACAGGAACCATATCACGCCAGCCCAACTTGCGTCCGCACGTCATACAATGGGAATGACTTGCGATATTCTCTTTTCGAGGAATTCGTAAAATGCAGACATTAAGGAAACTGCCGATTACGATTCCATATAAAAATATAACGATGTAAAGAAAAATTGTAAGTTGGGTTTGCATATTATAATACTACTCCTATTGTTTAATAATTATAATGTTGCTTCTACATCCTTAATCGGATATTTTGGATCAACTGGCGTTACAGAAGTTGTAGCTTTATGAGTTGCTGAATCAAAAGTAACTGTTACTGTCGTAACATTCTTTCCTGCATCTGAACCGAGTGCGTTTTTAAATGCAGCTAAATCATCGTACCCAGAAGCAGTTTTAATATCAGTCTGAATTTTTGCTGCAGTTGGATCTGATGGTGCAGTGCCAAACACATCAATTGTCATATTGCTAGTTGCTCCGTTTTCGGAGTACGCTGCAACTGCTGCAGTTGAAATACTATTTAATACCTGCTGATCCTTTGCGACTTTAGACTTGCTGATATATGGAATAACCTGAGTACCAACAATACCAACAAGAATTGCCATAATGGCGATAACGATGATTAACTCAACAAGTGAGAAACCTTTGTTATCTTTCTTTCTGTTTGCTAACTTCTTCTGAAATTTGTTCATAATCTTCATACCTTTTTTCTCCTTTAGCATTAATTATTTATTTATCATCACATACCTCATGGCAGGTATATAATAACCATTATTTTATTTCCACTTCAAACGCGCTCGGGTTTTGTGGTCCATCCACGGTAAGCTTTGCGGTCAGATTTCCGTGTTTGCAGACAATGGTAATCTTCGTGATTTTCTTTCCCTCTTTAGATTGTAAGTTCGGTGCCTTCGTAGTAATCTCATTCATTTCTACAAATGCATTTCTTAGTACCGTACTGTTTGTTCCGGTATTATCCTTTGCATCTACTGTCCATCCAGAAGCACCTTTTGTCGCTGTAATCGTATAGATTTTTGTACTATCCAGCTGATCTGTGCAACCTACAAATGCCGTCGTGGCGTCTGTACAATACCCACTGACAATCTGAATATCTTTCGCTTCCTTCGCCTTGTCAATGTATGGAAGTACCTGTGTTCCTACAATTCCTACAAGGATTGCCATAATGGCAATTACAATAATCAATTCAACTAACGAAAATCCCTTATTATTTATTTTTTTCATAAATTATGCTCCAATACTGTCATATAAACTGTACATTGGCATCATAATTGCAAGTACTATTGGAACCACAATAACTGCCATAATAATGATAATCATAGGTTCCATAACAGCAAGTAAAGACTGTGTTGCCATCTCCACTTCTTCATCATAATACTGGGATACCTTATCTAACATATCTTCCATATTACCGGTTTCCTCACCGATCTCAATCATATGATAGACCATCGGAGGAAACACACCGCTCTCATCCAATGGTTTGGATAACGGAATGCCTCGGCTGACTTCCTCCTGCGCTTTCTTCAATGCATTCTTGACAATCTGATTTTTCATCATATCGGTAACAAGTGCTAATGCATCAACCAACTGAATGCCCGATCCCATAAGGGTTGACAACGTTCTCGTCATACTGGCAGAAGCCGTCTTAATATTCAGCTTTCCGACCATCGGAAATTTCAAAGCTAATCTTCCCATGATAATGGCACCATTTTCTGTCTTTTTAAACTCTTTAAAAAAGATTACCAGTCCAACAATGATTGCCAACATATAATACCAGCTGCCCACAAAGAAATCGCTAATCGCCATTACAGCACGTGTAACTGTCGGTAACGTACCACCTACTTCATCAAACTGTGCAGTAAATGTCGGTACAATTTTAATCATCATGATTGCTACTACTACGATAATTACAAGGATCAATATAATCGGATAAATCGCTGATTTCACGATCAAGCCCTTTAAATGGGCTTCCTTCTCAAACTGTCCACCCATTCGGCTGAATGCCTTATCAATTCCACCGGTGGTCTCTCCCGCTGCCACCATCTGTATCATCAATGGTGGGAAAATCTTCGGGAACTCTGCCATCGCAGCGGATAACGTATCACCTTTCTGTACGGCATCCCTGATATCTTCCAGGGCGGATTTGAACGTCTTGTTCTCGGTCTGTTCTGCTAACATATTCAGTGCTTCGATGACCGTTACACCTGCGTTCAATACACTTTCGAACTGTCGGCAGAAAACACTGAGTTCGCGGACACTGACCGCTTTTCCGATATGAATGTCTAAATCTTTGTTGAATGCATTGGCTTTCGATAATGATACGATGGTGTTGCCACCGGATTTCAATTCAGCAGTCGCAATTTCTAAGTTGCTTGCATCTATGGTTCCGGTCTGTGGTTTACCATCCGGTCCAATGACTTCATACTTATAACTTGGCATATGTAAAGTTTCCTTTCCTGTCCTTTGTTTAAATTAGAACAGTTTTTCCTGCATGGTTGCTGTATCCTGTGCAAATTCTACAGCGTTGGCACCGTCGATCTTGTGTTTCAGATACAGATCAAATAATGAATCATCCATGGTCTGCATTCCGAGTTTTTTGCTCGTCTGCATGATGGATGGAATCTGGTGTGCTTTGTCCTCACGAATCAGGTTCTTGATCGCCGGTGTACCGAGCATGACTTCGAATGCTGCCACACGGGATTTTCCTCCGACGGTCGGCAGAAGCTGCTGGGAAATTACGGCTTCAAGCACCGATGCCAGCTGGCTTCGAATCTGGTTCTGCTGATGCGGTGGAAAGACATCGATAATACGCTCGATCGTCGGTGCTGCACCAATGGTATGTAAGGTTGAAAACACGAGATGTCCTGTCTCTGCTGCAGTGATGGCAGTGGAAATGGTATCGAAGTCTCGCATCTCTCCTACGAGTATGATATCCGGATCTTCACGGAGTGCTGCACGTAATGCGTTACCATAGGATTCGGTATCAATTCCGATCTCTCGCTGGTTGATAATTGCATGATTGTGTTTGTGCAGGTACTCGATTGGATCCTCGAGTGTAATAATATGTTCATTCCGGTTTTTGTTAATGACATCGATCAGAGATGCCAGTGTGGTTGATTTACCACTTCCGGTCGGTCCGGTTACAAGAATCATTCCGTTCGGGTGGCTTAATATCTTATCAAACTTTGCCAGTTCGTCGTCCGGGAATCCCAGTTCCTTTTTGTCCATGGTCAATGCCTTTTTCTTGGCAAGTCGCATTACGACCTTTTCTCCATAGACAGTTGGAAGGATGGATACTCGGATATCGTATTCCTGTCGGTCTACGATGCTGGTGGCTCGTCCGTCCTGCGGGCGGCGCTTCTCAGATATATCAAGACCACTGACAATCTTGATTCTTGCGATCAGCGCTGCGTGAAGACTGATATCGTGTCGCATCGCTTCGTGTAACACACCATCTACACGGAATCGGATACGTACCTGATTCTCCATTGGTTCAATATGAATATCACTGGTACGTTTATGTACTGCCTGTTCGATAATCTGTCCTAAGAGTTTAACGATAGGTGCCTGCTGTACATTGGATTCATCCTCGGCTTCGACGTTCTTATTTTTATTCTGTTCTTCTCGTTCACGGGTGTACTGTTCAGCTACCCTGAGGGCCTCTGCGTTTCCATAATAACGGTCAATTGCTGCCGCAATATCACCTGGTGTCGCAACATAACGTTCGATCTGCAATCCGGTAATAATGGAAATATCATCCATCGCACGGATATCAAGCGGATCGCTCATGGCCACTTTGATTACATTTGGATTCTTCTCATGAAATTGAAATGGAATCAGATTATGCTTACGGAGAACTGCTTCTTCGGTAAGCTTTGTGATTTCTTCCGGAATCCGGATATTAGAAAGATCCACCGGTTGAAGTTTCAGTTGGCTGCACAGAGCCTTCATGATCTGCTTCTCGTCTGTGAATCCTAAATCCATCAGGACATCACCAAGACGTTGTCCTTTTTTTTCAGTTTTCTGAACATTCAGTGCCTGCGTCAGCTGGTCCTGTGTAATCGTTCCTGCTTCTACAAGCAAATCACCCAATCGTTTTTTGCGTCCAAATCCAATTGGTTTATCCATCTTATTTTGTTACTCCATACTCCCTGGTAAATTGTACCTTTATTTATCATTTACTATACCATTAATTGACAATTTTTGCAACTTTTTTAAGCAATTAAGCTACTAATCTATAATATTTTCGTAAACAATCTGTAACTATTGCACTAAATTGTCACTTAACTTGTATTGTATTCAAACTCTTAATCGTTTTCGCATCTACGGATGAAGTTGTATATTTCATATCGGTCATATTTTTCGTCATGGGATGACGGATTAATTCTCTCTTTTAAATTCAAAAAGGTTGTCCTTTAAGGACAACCTTTTTGAATTTATATACTATTGTTTTCTATATCTATACACTATTTTCCAAAAATGCAAGTAAATATTGAAAACTTGGCGAGACATTTCTTTCTAAATCCAATTTTTCACCAATTTTATCAGCCCACTCCCCTTTTGCTTTTCCAATCTCTCC
>OHVU01000228.1_pt1 | contig 20463 bp, 19 predicted proteins | sample 1579551 | NCBI WGS metagenome assembly OHVU01 (sample SAMEA3882520, study PRJEB24775) | human gut metagenome | biome: human-associated habitat; feature: intestine environment; material: feces | place: Netherlands | collected 2009/2010 | reverse complement strand
GAACAGTTTGTTCGTTTTTTAAATGCAGGTGTATGCCCTGAAACCCGATGGGTAGAGGGCAGCAACTATGTTGATGTTAATGTAAAGGTAGACGAGAGAACTCACCGTTTTATTATGATGGGTGCGATGGATAACCTTGTAAAAGGCGCAGCAGGACAGGCAGTACAGAATATGAATTTACTCTTTGGGCTTGATGAAGCAGAAGGCCTGAAGATGGTTCCGATGTTTCCTTAAGTAATTGAAATGTTCCATATAATGAGGTGAACAATGAGTGATTTAGAGTATAAAATTCGGCCGATGACACTAGACGACTATGACGAGGTATATGCGCTGTGGATGCAGATTCACGGTTTCGGAATCCGTTCCATTGATGATTCAAAAGAAGGTGTGGAACGCTTTTTAAAGAGGAATCCTACGACCAGTATGGTTGCAGTGTCAGAGGGTAAAATTGTCGGAGCAATTCTGTGTGGACATGATGGACGAAGAGGCTGTCTGTATCATGTCTGCGTACATGAAAATTATAGAAAACATGGCATCGGCAAGAGTATGGCGGTTGCATGCATGCGGGCACTGCAGGAAGAAAAAATTAACAAAGTCTGTCTGATCGCCTTCAAAAGCAATGAACTTGGAAACCATTTCTGGAAGGAAGCCGGATGGGATTTCCGTGAGGACTTAAATTATTATGATTTTACGTTGAACGAGGCAAATATTACAAGGTTCAATCAGTAAGATGGATACAACAGGAAAAGCGAGGAGAATTATGAACGAGCAGAATATGGACGCAGTAATGGAAAAAGCACAGGTACTGATTGAGGCTTTGCCATACATTCAGCGTTTTAACAGAAAAATTATTGTAGTAAAATATGGCGGATCTGCCATGGTTGACGAAGAATTAAAAGAACATGTAATCCAGGATGTTACATTGCTCAAGCTGGTTGGCTTTAAACCAATCATCGTGCATGGCGGTGGCAAGGAAATCAGCAAATGGGTTGCAAAGGCAGGCATGGAGCCGGAGTTTATCAATGGACTTCGTAAAACCGATGAGCCGACAATGGAAATCGCTGAGATGGTACTGAACCGTGTCAACAAGTCACTTGTAAAAATGGTACAGGAACTTGGTGTACGTTCTGTCGGTATCAGTGGAAAGGATGGCGGTCTCCTTAAGGTCGACAAGAAATTATCCAATGGTCAGGATATCGGATTTGTAGGCGAAGTAAAAGAAGTAAATCCCAAGATTCTTTATGATCTGTTAGAAAATGATTATCTTCCAATTATATGTCCAATTGGTATGGATGACAACTATGATACATACAATATCAATGCGGATGATGCAGCGTGTGCGATTGCTCGTGCCGTATCTGCGGAAAAGCTCGCTTTTCTTACGGATATCGAAGGTGTATACAAAGATCCGGAAGATAAGTCTACACTGATTTCCGAACTGACAGTTTCTGAGGCAAGAAAGCTGATTACAGATGGTTTTATCGGTGGCGGAATGCTTCCTAAGTTAAACAACTGCATTGATGCAATCGAAAATGGCGTATCCCGCGTACATATTCTGGACGGAAGAATCGCACATTGTCTGCTTCTTGAAATCTTTACCAATAAGGGAATCGGTACAGCAATTCTCGGAGATGGAGAGGGCCGTTTTTACAACGAACAGGCATAGTAAGCAGCAACGGAGATAGTGTCAAGATTGAAAGAGGATAAAAAAATGAACAAACAGGAATATATCAATACTGCAGAGAAGGAACTTCTGCATACATATAATCGTTTTTCACTGGTGTTAGATCATGGAGAGGGCGTTCATCTTTATGATACGGACGGGAAGGAATATCTGGATTTCGCAGCGGGCATCGCCGTATGTGCACTCGGATATGGAAACAAGGAATACAACGATGCACTGAAAGCACAGATCGATAAGCTGCTTCATACATCCAATCTGTATTACAATGTTCCAACAATTGAGGCTGCAAAGAAAGCGCTTGCAGCGAGTCAGATGGATCGTATCTTTTTTACGAACAGTGGAACAGAGGCAATTGAAGGTGCAATCAAAGCTGCAAAGAAATATGCATATACCAGAGACGGTCATGCGGGACATGAAATCATCGCAATGAAGCATTCTTTCCACGGAAGAAGCATCGGAGCACTTTCTGTAACAGGTAATGCACATTATCAGGAGCCTTTTGAGCCATTGATGCCGGGTGTGAAATTTGCAGAGTTCAACAATCTCGAAAGTGTAAAAGAACTTGTGACAGACAAGACCTGTGCAATCTTAATGGAGACTATCCAGGGTGAGGGCGGAATTTATCCGGCTGAGCAGGCGTTTATCGAAGGCGTACGCAAACTTTGTGACGAGAAAGATATTCTGCTGATTCTCGATGAAATCCAGTGTGGAATGGGACGTAGCGGCAAGATGTTCGCATGGCAGAATTATGGTGTGAAGCCGGATATTATGACCTGTGCAAAAGCACTTGGCTGCGGTGTTCCGGTCGGTGCATTTTTCATGACACAGAAGGTGGCAGACAAGTCACTGGCACCTGGAGATCACGGAACAACATATGGAGGAAATCCATTCGTTGGAGCAGCTGTATCTACAGTGTTTGACCTGTTCGAAAAGCAGAATGTGCTTGATAATGTCAATGCAGTGGCACCGTATCTGGAGCAGAAATTAGATGAATTAGTGGCAAAATACGATTTTCTTACCGCGAGAAGAGGAAAAGGTCTCATGCAGGGACTTGTATGTACCCTTCCGGTTGGACAGGTTTCTGCAAAAGCTTTGGAGCAGGGGTTGATCGTAATTACTGCCGGAGCAGATGTACTTCGTTTTGTTCCACCACTTGTGATTGAAAAACAGCATGTGGACGAAATGATCGAAAAATTGGAAAAAGCACTTCTTGCTGTAAAAGAGGCGTAAAAAAATATACTTGTAATAAATGTAAAAAGTCGTTAAAATAGAGGATGCATTGAGACTCCTTTCTGAATTAATTTAAGGAAAGGGAAAATATGAGATATATTGGCAAAAAGTGTTTGATGATCCTGATGTGTATAGGAATCCTTACCGGATGTGGATCCGGTAAGGATACGGCTGTTTATCTGGAAGAAGAGAGACAACAGGAAGTATGTGATACGCAGCAGGTGAGTGAGATGCCGGAAGAGGAAAAATCTGTCACAGTTTATGTGTGCGGTGCAGTCAGAAAGCCCGGAGTTTATACATTAGCGAGCGGGCTTCGGCTCGCAGATGCTGTGGACGCAGCAGGTGGATTTAAAAAATCCGCGAGTAAAGATGCATGGAATCTCGCGGAGAAACTTACTGATGGAAGCATGTACAGCATTCCAACGAAGGCGGAGGCAAAGTCTTTGGAATCTACAGAGACCGGCAAAGAAAAGTCTGCGCAACCGGAAGATGGAAAAGTTCACATCAATACGGCAGGAATAGAGGAACTTATAAAACTTCCCGGCGTCGGTCAGGCGCGTGCGGAAGCGATTATTTCTTACAGGGAGGAACATGGAGCATTTGTTTCGGCCGAAGATATTATGAAAGTTTCCGGTATAAAAACGGCACTTTTTGAAAAAATGAAAGACAATATAGCAGTTGATTGAGGTGTAATATGGCAAAGAAAGTTCTCGTAGTTGACGATGAGAAGTTAATTGTAAAAGGAATCCGTTTTAGTTTATTGCAGGATGGAATGGAAGTGGATTGTGCATACGATGGAGAGGAAGCTCTGGCTATGGCCAAGGCGAACGAATATGATATGATTCTTTTGGATATCATGCTTCCAAAAATGGACGGGTTTGAAGTGTGTCAGGCAATACGTGAATTTTCTGATATGCCGATTGTTATGCTGACTGCGAAGGGCGATGATATGGACAAAATTCTTGGACTGGAGTACGGTGCAGATGACTATATCACAAAGCCGTTTAATATTCTGGAGGTAAAGGCGCGTATCAAAGCAATCATGCGTCGTACATCTGGAAACAAAGAGAAGAAAGTAAACAGTTCTGAAATTAACAAGGGAGATTTGAGACTGGACATGGACAGCCGCAGACTTTTTATTCTTGGAAGGGAAGTAAATCTGACAGCAAAAGAGTTTGATTTGCTGGAGCTTTTGGTCAAGAATGAAAATAAGGTATATAGTAGAGAAGATCTGCTTGGTCTTGTATGGGGAAAAGATTATCCGGGAGATGTGCGTACAGTGGATGTACATGTGCGTCGTCTGCGTGAAAAGATTGAAGCAAATCCAAGTGAGCCAAAGTATGTGCATACCAAGTGGGGTGTTGGATACTACTATAATCAGAAGTAGAAAGGGTTTCCCATGCGAAAGAGTAAACAGTTACTTGCTTTTTTTAAAAGTTTAAAATTTCGATTGATTCTTTTTATTCTTGTTCTTGCGATTGTACCGAGTCTTATTCTGGCAGCAGGACTGTTAAATTCCTACGAGTCCAGAGCGGTATCCATTCGCGAGAGTGAGATTCTAAGTCAGGCCAAAATTCTGGCAAATCAGATAGCAACCAGTGATTATATGAATATGGATGAAGAGGTGGAATCCAGCACGATTCAGGCGCAGATTGATATGCTTACAACAATTTACGATGGACGTGTGATAATTGTTGATCGTAACTTCCGTGTATATTGTGATACCTATAATCTCGATGATCATAAGATGATTATTGCTGAGGAGGTTATTCGCAGTTTCCGGGGGGAGGACATTACACATTATGATTCGGAGAATCATTATATCGAGATGACAATTCCTATCAGTAATCCCAATGACAGCAGTGACAAGGTGCTTGGGGTGATGTTGATTAGCGTATCCACAGATAATATCCAGATCAATCAGGGATATTTGCGGCAGATTGCAACCATTATTGTTGTAATTGTGGCAGTCGCAATGGTGTTCTTTGGTGTACTTATGGTGCTGCATTTTCTGAAGCCTTTTGCAAAGATTTCGGAAGGAATCAGTGCAATCAAGGAAGGATATGGAGATGATTGTCTTCAGGTAAACAATTACACGGAGACAGCACAAATCTGTGATCGTTTTAACCAGATGCTCAGCCGGATGAAAGTTATGGACGATTCCCGGCAGGAATTTGTCTCGAATGTGTCTCATGAGTTAAAGACACCAATGACATCAATGAAAGTTCTTGCAGATTCCATTAATACAATGCCAGATGCACCGGTAGAACTGTATCAGGAGTTCATGGAGGATATTACCAATGAGATTGAGCGTGAGACGAAGATCATCAACGATCTGCTTTCTCTGGTAAAAATGGACAAGTCTGCAGCTGATTTGAACGTTACGACGGTCAATGTCAATGAACTGTTAGAACAGATTTTAAAGCGTTTGCAGCCGATCGCGGATAAGCAGAAAGTAGAGCTTGTACTTGAAAGTTTCCGTCCGGTTACGGCGGAGGTTGACGAAGTGAAAATTACACTTGCGATTACCAACCTGGTGGAGAATGCCATCAAGTATAATCGCAACGATGGAGAGGGGTGGGTACATGTTTCCCTCAATGCGGATCATCAGTATTTTTACTTGAAAGTAGAGGATTCCGGAATTGGTATACCAGAAGAATCCTTAGAACATATTTATGAAAGATTCTATCGTGTGGATAAGTCACATTCCCGCGAAATTGGTGGAACGGGACTCGGACTTGCCATCGCACGTAATTCTATTTTGATGCACCGGGGTGCAATCAAAGTACATTCGGTATTGGGTGAGGGAACGACATTTGATGAGCGAATTCCTTTGAACTATATTGCGTAGGAGATGCTTATGAAAAAGAAAATATGTGCAATACTCCTGCTGTGTGTATGCTTACTTGTGTTGCTGAGTGCATGTGGTAAGGAGAAAAAGACCGGTGAGTATCAGGTGTTTTATCTGAATGCAGATGTTACCAGAATCATACCGGAGAAGGTTGAGTTAAAATCCTCGCAGGAGGATGAAAAAATGGAGGAGCTTTTGAAAGACTTAAAAAAGCGGCCGCAGGATGCGTCTTTGCGTCAGACGATTCCCAATAAGGTAAAAGTGCTTGGCGTAAGTACTGCGACATATCAGATTACGGTCGATTTCAGCAAAGAGTATTACGATATGAGTCCGACGCAGGAAGTTCTCACAAGAGCAGCTATTGTAAAGACACTGTTACAGATCAAGAAATATTCTTATGTCATGTTTACGGTGGAGTCCGAACCGCTTCTCAACAGTAGTAAGAATGCGGTAGGCTCCATGAGCGAAGACAGTTTTGTGGAGAATCCGGGAGAACAGATTAACTCCAGCCAGAAGACGACGTTGACGCTTTATTTTTCGAGCAAGGATGGAACAAAACTTGTTCCGGAAACCCGTGAGGTTCATTACAGTTCCAACATTTCTCTTGAGAAACTTGTTATGGAGCAACTGATGGAAGGTCCTAAGACAAAAAAGAAACTGGCCACGATTCCGACAGGAACAAAGCTGATTACAATTACAGTGGTGGATGGAGTTTGCTATGTTAATATGGACGAGACGTTCCTGAATCAGAATCAGGAAATTTCCGAACAGGTCGTATTGTATTCAATCGTAGATTCGCTGACAGAATTGTCAAGCATTGACAAGGTACAGATTTCTATCAATGGTGATACGAGTGGAAAGTGCCGATATACGTATGATCTGGCACCGATGTACAAAGAAGATATGAGTATTGTAGAGAATGGACAGGAAGAGGTGGATTCTACAGAGTGAGTAAAAGACCGGTTCTTTTGCTTGCGGTAATGTTTTGTGTGGGAATCCTGTCTGGACAAGTAAAAGCAGCTATTGTGCTTGCAGGATTTTTACTTATCTATGCAAAACCATGGAAAGAGAAGGGGATACGAAAGGTAGTGTTTGCGGCAGGCCTTCCCCTTCTGTTTCTTCTTGGCATGTTGTGTATGTGTCGGGAGACAGCATTTCGGCAGAATTATCTGGACAGTATGCAGGATGAACAACAGGTTCGTCTTGCAGGGAGAGTTACGCGTATTGAAGAAAAGGCGCATTGTTTTTATTATTATCTAACGGACTGTACGATCAGTCTGTCTGAACAGCATATGCAGACCAATGATGTGATAGCATATGTTTCTTCCGATGATTATTCCATCGGACAAATCCTTATTGTAGAGGGAACAATTTCATTATTTGATGTTGCACCGAACGAGGGTGCTTTCGATGCAAGACAGTTTTACCAGAGCCAGAAAATTGATTTTGGCATTTGGGTGGAGCACGTGATTGCGGTACACGGAAAACCGGATAGGTATCGTATAATTCTTGAAAATATCCGTCAGCGGCTGAAGAAAAATATAGAAAGCTGCATGGAGGATGGTGCTGTACTTTCTGCTATGATTCTTGGTGAAAAAAGCGGACTTGATGTGGAAGTGAAAAGCCTGTATCAGAAAGCCGGTATATCCCATATTCTGGCAATCTCTGGACTGCATGTTTCTTTTCTGGGCATGGGTTTGTATCGTCTGTTGCGACACAAACTGAGACAGACATACCTGGTTTCTGTCACAATTACAGCTGCTATGATGCTTTCATATGCCATCATGACGGGAAATGGTGTGTCAACGATTCGTGCAGTGGGAATGTTGTGTATTTATTTGCTTGCAGATCTGCTTGGACAAAATTATGACATGCTTAGTGCATTGGGAGCCATGATTATTGTTTTGTTGTGGAAAAATCCGTTCCTGACGGGGTATAGTGGATTTATGTTTTCGGTAGCTGCGGTGTTGGGGGTAGGTGCAGGACAGGAGGTAATTCTTAAATATGTAAAGTTTTGTGTTGGAAAACAAAAGGAGGAGAGAAAAGCAGAAAATGTCCTGAAACAAAAGTGGAAAGCGCAGAGAGAAGCCCTGTGGATCAGTCTGTCAATCCAGCTTTTTACCCTTCCACTTGTAGCATATCATTATTATGAGATACCAGTCTATGCGATAATTTTAAATCTGTTTGTTCTTGCGCTTGTAAAGTATCTGATGGAACTGGGAGTTTTAGGCGCAACCATCGGACTGCTGTCTTATGGCATTGCAAAATGGATTCTTGTACCTTGTGGGTGGATTCTGTGGGGATACGAGAAGTTGTGCCGGTTATTTATCGGACTTCCGGGGGCACAGTATATTACTGGAAAGCCGGACATGTGGCAGATGCTTGCATATTATATGGGACTTGTGGGCATTCTGTTCGTGCTGTATCGGAAATCGCAATTAGCAGAAGCACAGCTTGCAAAAGAACAGTATGGAAAATTGCAATTTACGAACGATTCTGATGCAGGCAAGGTGAATATATGTAAAAGAATAAAGCAATGGCTGGCAGGAGCTGTACATATTTTCGTGCCGCTTGCGATGTTGTTTCTTGTGCTGGTCTGGCCACAGAAGAAGAGTTTTGAGATTGATTTTCTGGATGTAGGGCAGGGAGATGGCATTTATCTGTGTACGGGCAATGGTGTGGCAATGTTCGTGGATGGTGGCAGCACCGATATAAAAAATGTAGGACAATATCGCATTCTTCCGTTCCTGAAAGCAAAGGGGGTTCGAAAAATTTCCTGCTGGTTTGTCAGTCATACGGATGCAGATCATATTTCCGGTCTTGAGGAAGTACTCGCATCCGGTTATCCAGTAGAGCGGTTATTATTTGCAGAGGCGGTAAAGAACAAAGAGAAAACAAAAAGTCTGGCAAGGCTGGCAGAAAAAGCAGGGACGGTCGTGCAATACATGGAAGCGGATGAAACTTTATACATTAAAAATGCAACCATTCGATGTCTCTATCCGCAGGCAATGGTGCAAAGCGAGGATATCAATGAGCAATGTCTGGTGCTTTGTTATGAAGAAGGTGGTGTGAAAGCTTTGTTCGCCGGAGATATTTCATCGGAGATTGAAAAGGAAATTCTAGAGAGAGCGTGTGTAGAACATGTGCAGATTTATAAGGCAAATCATCATGGGTCCCGCTTTTCGAACGGAGAGGAATGGATGCAGGCACTGTGCCCGCAGATCACGGTTGCATCTGCAGGAAAGAATAACCGGTATGGACATCCGAGCGCGGAGGCCTGTGACCGCATTCGGGCGAGCGGAAGTGCTTTTTACTGTACAACAGAATATGGAAGAATTCGTGTGCGAATCGTGGATGGAAAGCTGATCTGCGATGGTTATGTTACGGCACCTTGACACCTTGCAATTTTGTGACGGTTTATTATATAATCAATTCATGAAAACAATTGATAACGACATTAAAACAGGACAATTAAAACAGGTATATCTGCTCTACGGAGAGGAGCAGTATCTGATCCGCCAGTACCGCGACAAGTTAAAGAAAGCAATGGTGGCCGAGGATGATACGATGAACTTTTCCTCTTTCGAGGGTAATGATATCAATCAGAAGGAAATTATCGATCTGGCAGAGACACTGCCTTTTTTTGCAGACCGTCGTATGATTCTGATCGAGGATAGTGGGCTGTTCAAAAAGAGTGCGGAGGAGCTGGCGGATTATATGGCATCTGTGCCGGAGACAACCTGCTTTGTATTTGTGGAGAAAGAAATTGATAAAAAGACAAAAATGTACAAGGCAGTCAACAAAATAGGAAGTGTTGTGGAATTCAAACGACAGACCGATGAGACATTGGCGCGTTGGATCAATGGCCGTATCCGCAGAAATGGAAAAAATATTACAGGAGATGCCTATGCGCTGTTCGTTCAGAAAACAGGAACGGATATGGAGAATATAGACAAGGAACTGGAAAAACTGCTCTGCTACACTCTGGACAAAGAGTATATTGATGTGACAGATGTGGAAGCTGTCACAACAGAACAGACGGAGAATAAAATTTTTGATATGGTGGATGCGGTTGCAGCACATCAGCAGAAACGCGCGCTTGATCTGTATTATGATCTTTTGGCATTAAAAGAGGCACCGATGCGTATTCTTTATCTGATTTCCAATCAGTTTCAGCGGCTTATGATCGTCAAGTCCATGTCGAATCAGGGATTTGCCAACAAAGAAATTGCGTCCAAAGCCGGATGCCCGGAGTGGGCAGTTCGCAAATATCAGGCGCAGTGCAGATCGTTTACGCTGGAGCAGTTGAAACAGGCGATAAAGGATGGGGTAGAGTATGAGACTGCAGTAAAAACAGGACATATGAATGACCAGATGGCGGTGGAATTGTTTATTGTGGCATATAGCAGAAAGAATTAATCGTTTATAACGATTCAGAATTCAAAAGTAATTTTTATACAACAAAAAAGCACTCAGCATGACGGTACTGAGTGCTTTTATATTTATAGGGTGATTATAGTTAAAACAAATTAAGCAACACCGTTTACTAATTTTGCTAAACGGGAAACTTTGCGAGCTGCATTGTTCTTGTGGTAAATTCCCTTAGAGCATGCGCTCTCGATAACGGAAGAAGCATTCTTGAATGCAGCTTCTGCAGCAGCCTTATCGTTAGCAGCAACAGCAGCCTCTACCTTCTTGATTGCTGTCTTAACTTCTGAACGAACAGCCTTATTCTTTGCAGTCTTTGTCTGAGTAACTAAAATTCTCTTCTTAGCAGATTTAATGTTAGCCAATCTGTACACCTCCAAATTCAAATATAATCGTTTTAAGTAATGTTAAATAACAAATATTATGCGGTGAAACAGACACGGACGCTCCATCGCAAACATACTAGAATATAATATGCCAACCTTGTCTTGCTGTCAATACATATTCTTAAAAAAAATGGGAAAAATTAAGTTATATTTGGAAACAGACATGTAGTATTTGCTTATCTTGATAAAAGGAGGGAATGTGTATTGATGGAAAGTTATCCGATTCGTACCGATCTGGCATTAGAATCGCAGGAGTGCTTAAAAAGGGACAGAGGAAATGTAAGGGGAATTCGTTTCTTTGAAGAAAAAAGGAAAAATGGAATTATTGTCAGTACGGTTGTTATCGATACGGAAAATGCGGCAAAAGCGATGGGGCGGCCGAAAGGAACTTATGTGACGATTGAGGCACCGGAGATGATTGAGGAAGATGCCGGATATCACAGGGATATTTCGATGGAACTGGCAAAGATTTTGCGTGATATGCTTCCAAAGAGCAAATTCCCAAAAATAAGTGAAAATATGGAAACGGGAATTGATGTTTCTGTACTTGTGGTGGGACTGGGAAACCGGGAGGTGACACCGGATGCCTTAGGACCGAAGGTGGTTGATAATATGTTTATCACGCGCCATATCATGAATGAGTTTGGGCGTTATGCTTTTTCGGATGAAAATGTCAGCAGAATCAGTGGCATTGTGCCGGGAGTGATGGCACAGACTGGAATGGAATGTGTGGAAATTTTAAAAGGAATTGTAAAGGAGACGCAGCCGGAACTGATCATTACGGTGGATGCGCTGGCGGCGCGCAATGTCAAACGCCTTGGACGAACAATCCAGTTGACGGATACTGGTATTACACCGGGAAGCGGCATTGGAAATCACAGAAATGCCATCAATGAACAAAGTCTTGGACTACCGGTTATATCGCTTGGTGTGCCGACCGTTGTCAATGCAGCCACGATTGTTGCAGATGCGATGAGTGAATTGATTGAAGCGGAGGCATCGTCCTGCCAGGATCTGGAGAAACTTGATGAACAGCAGAGGCAGGAATTGGCACATGGGCTTTTGTCACCGAAATTGAATGAGCTGTTTGTTACACCAAAGAACATCGATGAATCAATCAAGCAGTTGAGTTTCCTTCTGTCGGAAGGACTTAATATTGCATTGCTGGGGAATAAGGAGGAAAATGCGGGCATATAATTATTCGAGGTGGTGATAATTTGCGAAAGTCCAGAGCACGGTGGAGACAGTGCATTCTGTTTTGCATTGTTATAATAAGTATTTTTCTGATTTGGAGTTTCCTCTGCCGTCATGCAGACGGAATGGTAGAAAGCATGGGACAGAATCTGTCCATAAAATTTTATAACGGAGTTCTGAATCTCTATGCCCCGGCATTCATTGAATCTCAGAAGGAAGGAGTGCCGGGGGTGTATCGGGATGTAACGGCCAGTATATATCCGGCAATCGCATACAATGAAGAGGTGCTTTGGTATGAATCGCAGGCAGAGGGGGTGCTTGCCTGCGAAAATCTTGCGGCTCAGGAAAATGAACAGGCAAAACAGATTCTTACGGAAAATCAGCAGGCAAAAGATAATGAAAAAACTACATATGCAGATTCTGAAAAAAAGCAGGAGAATGTTTTGCAAACCGCAAAAGTGGACGAGACTGGAAAAAAGAATAAGAAAAAGAAAGGAAAGGACAAGGGGAAAAAAGAAAAAATCAATCGTAAAAAACTACAGGATTTTGATTATCTGCGTCAGACATTTTATCAGGTGGATAATACGACAACGATCAATAGGGATCAGTTGAATGTCGATGCATTGCTTTCGGAAAATATGAAAATTGATACCAGTGGCGATGGCCCTCAGATATTGATTTATCATACCCATTCCCAGGAAGGATATAAAGACTCTAAGGCGGGAGATGCAAAGACTTCCGTGATCGGTGTGGGGGACCGGCTGACAGAACTGCTCGAAGAAAAAGGGTTTAAGGTATTGCATCATAAAGGAAAGTATGATGTGGGAAAGCGTGACAGGGCATATTCTGTAGCGGCGTCAAATCTGCAGAAAATTCTTGAGGAAAATCCTTCGATTCAGGTGGTGATTGATTTACATAGGGATGGTGTGGCGGAAAGCACACATCTTGTTACGGAGCAAAATGGGAAAAAGATGGCACAGATCATGTTCTTTAATGGATTGAGCCGGACAACAGCCACAGGAGATATTGCTTATCTGAAAAATCCGTATATTGCGGATAATCTTGCTTTTTCTTTTCAGATGCAGCTTGCAGCGGCAGAGTATTATCCGGATTTTACGCGGCGTATTTATCTGAAGGGGTATCGTTATAATATGCATTTTTGTCCAAAATCACTTCTGGTTGAAGTGGGGGCGCAGACCAATACATATGAAGAGGCGGAAAATGCGATGGAACCGCTTGCAGATATCCTTGCAAAGGTGTTGAAATCAGACGACTAAACAGCTTATAATAGATGTATATTTAAGTGGTCTGATATTCAACTGCAAAGGGGCAAAAGAGATGGAAACAGAAAAACTGATCAGGGAAGCATTTCAGGCGCGGCGTATGGCGTATACGCCGTATTCGCATTTTCAGGTGGGAGCGGCGCTGCTGACAAAAGAAGGTCGCATTTATAGAGGTTGTAATATTGAAAATGCCGCATATACACCGACAAATTGTGCAGAGCGTACCGCGTTTTTTAAAGCGGTCAGTGAAGGAGAACACAATTTTGCAGCGATAGCAATCGTTGGAGGAGCGGAGGATGCCGGTCAGCTGGATTATTGTGCGCCGTGTGGTGTCTGTCGGCAGGTGATGATGGAATTTTGTGAACCGGCTACATTTACGATTATTCTGGCAAAATCAGAACATGAATATTGTATATATAAACTGGAAGAATTATTCCCGATGGGATTTGGACCAAAGAATCTGGAGGAAAACATATGATGAATCGTTTTATCGCATACAATATGCCGAAAATTGAGCTGCACTGTCATCTGGATGGCTCGATGAGTGTGGAACTGACACAGAAGCTGCTTGCCGATATGGGCGAAGAATATACAAAGGAAGAGTTACAGGAGGCTTTGACGGCGCCGATGGACTGTCCGTCTCTTGCAGATTACCTGAAGCGGTTTGATTTGCCGCTTCGCTGCCTGCAGACGAAGGAAGGGCTTCGCGCAGCGGCGGAGGAACTTGCGCTTCGTGCGGCAAAGGAGCAGGTAAAGTATCTGGAAGTACGATTTGCCCCTTCTTTTTCAACGCAGCAGGGACTGAAAATTACAGAGATCATTGAGAGTGTGAATGAAGGATTAAAATCTGCCGAGGCAAAACGCGATATCCATACGGGAATCCTGGTTTGCGCGATGCGGAATCTTGACCAGGAGACAAATCTTTCGATGCTCAAAGATGCAAGAGAACTTCTCGGATCCGGTGTTGTGGGATGTGATCTCGCGGGAGATGAGAAAGCATATCCGACATCCGGGTTTCGTGAGCTTTTTGAGTGGGCAAGAAAGAATGACATGCCTTTTACCATTCATTCGGGAGAATGCGGTAGCACGCTTAACATTCAGACGGCAATCGAGTATGGTGCAAGAAGAATCGGGCACGGAATCGCTATGAAGGACGCCCCGGAACTGATGAAGCTTTGTGCGGATAAGAAGATTGGCGTGGAACTTTGCCCAACGAGCAACTTACAGACCAAGGCGATCAATTCCATCGAGGAATATCCGTTTAAAAAGTTCTACGAAGCGGGAATTCCGATGTCGATTAATACGGACAATCGCACGGTGAGCGATACGACATGTACGGACGAGTATATGAGACTGGTTGATGCAGGGATGTTTAAGGAGGCAATGTGCCAGAAAATCTATATGGCGTCGCTTGCTGCAAGTTTTGCGGATGATTCCGTAAAGCAGGAAGTTTTTAGCAGATGGCCGATTATGTAGTGAACAAAATCTTGAAAAAATCAGATTTTTTCCGTATAATTAAGTTTTGTCAATAACGAAGAGAATGAGCCATTGAAATAGATGGCAGGAGGAACTATATGTCAATCGATCAGAGCAAAATTCGTAATTTTTGCATTATTGCCCATATCGATCATGGCAAGTCTACACTTGCAGATCGTATTATAGAAAAGACTGGTACACTGACCAGCCGCGAGATGCAGGCACAGGTACTTGACAACATGGATCTCGAACGTGAGCGTGGTATCACCATCAAGTCGCAGGCTGTTCGTATTATTTACAATGCGAAGGATGGAGAAGAATATATTTTTAATCTGATTGATACCCCGGGACATGTGGATTTTAATTATGAGGTTTCCCGAAGCCTTGCAGCATGTGATGGAGCAATCCTTGTCGTGGATGCGGCACAGGGTGTTGAGGCACAGACACTTGCCAATGTATATCTGGCACTGGATCATGACCTTGATGTGATGCCGGTGATTAACAAAATTGATCTGCCAAGTGCAAGACCCGATGAAGTCGTGCAGGAGATTGAGGATGTGATTGGAATTGAAGCGGCCGATGCGCCACGCATTTCTGCAAAAACAGGATTAAATATCGAAGATGTACTGGAACAGATCGTGCACAAAATCCCGGCACCGACCGGAGATCCGACAGCGCCGCTTCAGGCATTGATCTTTGATGCAATATATGATTCCTACAAAGGTGTTATCATATTCTGCCGTATCAAGGAAGGTACTGTTAAAGTCGGCACAAAAATCAAAATGATGGCTACCGGTGCAGAGGATCTTGTTACAGAAGTTGGTTATTTTGGAGCAGGGCAGTTTATTCCATGTGATGAATTATCGGCTGGAATGGTTGGATATATTGCAGCAAGTATCAAGAATGTACGGGATACACAGGTGGGTGATACTGTTACGGACAGTGAGCGTCCGTGTGCGGAACCGCTTCCAGGATACAAGAAAGTAAATCCAATGGTTTACTGTGGACTTTACCCGGCAGATTCTGCCAAGTATCCGGATCTGCGTGATGCGCTAGAAAAGCTGCAGGTTAATGATGCTTCTTTGTATTATGAGCCGGAGACTTCGTTGGCACTTGGCTTTGGATTCCGATGTGGATTTTTGGGCCTGTTGCATCTTGAAATCATTCAGGAACGGTTGGAAAGAGAATTTAATCTGGATCTTGTAACGACAGCACCGAGCGTAATTTATAAGGTGCATAAGACAAATGGCGAGGTGATTGATCTGACCAATCCGTCTAATCTGCCGGATCCGTCAGAGATTGAATATATGGAAGAACCGTTTGTGGCAGCAGAAATCATGGTGACCAGCGAATACGTCGGGGCAATCATGAAACTGTGTCAGGAGCGTCGTGGTATTTATATCAGCATGGATTATATAGAAGCAACTCGTGCAGTGATCAAATATGATCTGCCGCTCAATGAAATTATTTATGACTTTTTCGATGCGTTAAAGTCCCGTTCCCGTGGATATGCATCGTTTGATTATGAGATGAAAGGCTATGTGCGTTCAGAACTGGTTAAGCTGGATATTCTGATTAACCGTGAGATGGTAGATGCTCTTTCCTTTATCGTGTTCAAAGAAAGCGCCTATGAGAGAGGCCGCAAAATGTGTGAGCGTTTAAAGAAAGAAATTCCAAGACATTTATTTGAAATTCCGATTCAGGCATCCGTTGGAGGAAAAATTATTGCCCGTGAAACCGTTAAGGCTATGCGTAAGGATGTGCTTGCCAAGTGTTACGGCGGTGATATTTCCCGTAAGAAGAAACTTCTGGAAAAACAGAAGGAAGGTAAGAAACGTATGCGTCAGATCGGAACCGTAGAAGTGCCGCAGGAGGCATTTATGAGTGTACTGAAACTGGACGAAGATTAATGAATATGAAGAATAATTTAGAATTATATGTGCATACTCCTTTTTGCGTGAAGAAATGCGATTACTGTGATTTCCTTTCTTTTACAGCGGACAGCAAGACACAGATTCAGTATGTACATGCACTGCTGAAAGAAATTCGCTTTTATGGCGAGTTGATGCAGTCTTATGAGGTATCTACAATTTATATTGGAGGCGGTACGCCAAGCTGGTTAGAACCGGAACTTCTCATTGCTGTGATGGAACAGATCTACAAAAGTTTTCATGTGCGGGAAGATGCGGAAATTACGCTCGAGTGTAACCCGGGAACAGTCACAATCGCAAAATTCGGAGCTTATAAAAAAGTAGGAATCAACCGGCTTTCTATCGGCTTGCAGTCGGCAAATGATGATGAGTTAAAGTCACTTGGGCGAATTCATACCTTTGAGCAGTTTTTAAAAACATACAAGCTTGCGAGAAATCTCGGTTTTCATAATATAAATGTTGATATCATGAGCGGGCTGCCACATCAGACAGTTGAAAAGTTTACCCAGACATTGCAGAAAGTCATCCGTCTAAAACCGGAACATATTTCTGCGTACTCATTGATTATTGAAAAGGGAACTCCTTTTTACGACCGCTATAAATTCGATGTAGTGCGTCAGGAGGCCGGAATGAAAACGGAGGAACTTCCTTCGGAGGATGAGGTATACAGGAGCTTAAAGAAAACGCAAAGTATGTTAAAAGAGGCAGGCTATCATCATTATGAGGTATCCAATTTTGCAAAACCAGGTTATGAGTGCCAGCACAATATTGGATACTGGGTAAGAGAAAATTATCTTGGACTTGGCTTGGGAGCTGCATCGTTAATCGATAATGTACGCTATTCGAATACAAGAGAACTGTATGAGTATAATGAAATCTGTGGAAAGCTCACAACATTGCCGCCAGAGGCATTTGTCGGAGAAGAAGGCATGCCAGCACCGGAAGGACACTGGTTTGGAACAAATCTTCACACCGAGGCTAATGTCATTACCCGCAAAGGACAGATGGAGGAATTTATGTTCCTCGGATTACGCTTGACAGGGGGGGTGACACGCAAGGCTTTCGAGGATGCGTTTGGTATGCCGATTGAAGCGGTATATCCGGAAGTGTTACGCCAATTGAAAGATCAGCAACTCATTCAGCAGCGTGAAGGAAGAATCAAGCTTACGGATCGCGGAATGGATGTTGCCAATTATGTGATGGCTCAGTTTTTATTATAAGTGTATATAAAAAAAGTATAAAATAAAAATAAAATAGCACGAAGGTGTTGACAAGAAAAACCCTTGGTGCTATTTTAATACCAGAACGATATTAGCACTCTAAATAAATGAGTGCTAACAATAAAGATTCCAGATTACAGGAGAATGTGAAATGGGAATGGATAAGGAACAGTTAGGTGAACGAAAAGTAAAAATATTAGATGCAATCATCCGAAACTATCTGGCAACGGGCGAACCGGTTGGATCGCGAACCATTTCCAAGTATACGGATTTGAATTTAAGTTCAGCAACCATCCGTAACGAGATGTCAGATCTGGAGGAACTTGGATACATCGTTCAGCCGCATACTTCGGCAGGCAGAATTCCTTCCGATAAAGGATACCGGTTTTATGTCGATCATCTGATGGAAGAGAAGGATCGGGAAGTAAAAGAGATGAAAGACTTCGTCATTGAAAAGACGGAGAAGATGGATCAGGTATTGAAGCAGGTTGCAAAAATGCTTGCCAATAATACCAATTATGCAACACTTGTTTCTGCGCCGACTTACAGCGCAAACAAGATTAAATTTATACAGTTGTCAAATGTGGATGAATCTCATATTCTTGCAGTTATTGTTTTGAACAGTAACATTGTAAAGAATCAGATGATAGAGGTCGAGGAACAGCTTGACAATGAGACAATCCTGAAACTGAACATTCTGTTAAATACAGCGCTCAATGGATTGTCACTTCAGGAAATCAACCTTGGCACGATTGCAAAGCTAAAGGAGCAGGCAGGAATCCACAGTACGATCGTTGGTGATGTGTTAGATGCACTGGCGCAGACACTCAGTGAAAACGAAGATTTACAGATTTACACCAGCGGCGCAACGAATATTTTGAAGTATCCGGAGTTGTCGGATGCGGAAAGTGCAACGAATCTTCTTTCCACATTTGAGGAAAAAGATGAACTTTTGAACCTTGTGACAGAATCCCTTTCTGATGATCAGAATGAGAAAGGAAATGGTATTCAGGTTTATATAGGAAATGAAGCCCCGGTACAGACCATGAAAGACTGTAGTATTGTTACTGCAACATATGATCTTGGGGAAGGCGTGAAAGGAACCATCGGAATCGTTGGTCCGAAACGTATGGATTACGAAAATGTAGTAGATAATTTGAAAAATCTGAAATCCCAGCTGGATGGAATATTTGAAAAGAACAAGCAGGATTCATAGAAAGGCGGTAAAACATGGCAGAGACAAATAACAAGGACGTCACGGAAGAATTAGAAAAGGACAAAGTCGTTGAAGAGACAGTAGATACAGAAGAAAACAAAGCGGCTGAGGAGAGTGCAGAGGAAACAAAAACAGAGGATTCTGCAGAGACAGAAAATGCACAGGATACAGAAGCAGCTTCGGAAGAGACAGATACAAAAGAAAAGAAAGATGGCATCTTTGGCAAAAAGAAGAAAAAAGATAAAAAAGATGCGCAGATCGAAGATCTCAATGATCGCTTAAGACGTCAGATGGCAGAGTTCGATAATTTCCGTAAGCGTTCAGAAAAAGAAAAATCCCAAATGTTTGACATGGGTGCAAAGTCCATAATTGAGAAAGTACTTCCAATCGTGGACAATTTTGAACGAGGACTTGCAGCAGTACCGGAAGAACAGAAAGATGATGCTTTTGTCACCGGTATGGATAAAGTATATAAGCAACTGATGACAGAGTTCGATTCTATTGGAGTGAAACCAATTGAGGCAGTCGGACAGGAGTTTAACCCGGATCTTCATAATGCAGTCATGCAGGTGGAGAGCGAAGAGTTTGAACCTGGCATTGTAGCACAGGAACTTCAGAAAGGCTATATGTACAAAGATACCGTGGTTCGCCACAGTATGGTAGCTGTTGTAAGTGAATAAGTTTTTTCCCATCTATTATGGATGGTAAAAATATAAACATGTTAACAAAACAATGAATTGATAAATATAGGAGGATAAGAAAATGGGCAAGATTATTGGTATTGATTTAGGAACAACCAACAGCTGTGTAGCTGTTATGGAAGGTGGAAAACCTACCGTTATCGCAAATCAGGAAGGTGCAAGAACAACACCATCCGTTGTAGCATTTACAAAGACAGGAGAAAGACTTGTCGGAGAACCTGCAAAACGTCAGGCAGTTACCAATGCAGAAAAAACAATCTCTTCTATTAAAAGAGAGATGGGTACAGATTACAAAAAAGAGATCGATGGCAAAAAATACAGCCCACAGGAAATCTCAGCAATGATCTTACAGAAATTAAAAGCAGATGCAGAAGGATACTTCGACAGTCCTGAATTTACTTCACATGAGTGGAAAAATGGAAAAGCTTCCGGCTATGATGAAGTAGTCCAGTATCCATTTGGTTATGGCCTTTCTTATACCACATTTGAGGAAGAAGTAACCTCAAGCGATGTGAAACTGGAAGCACACGGCGAAAACAGTGTAACAGTAAAAGTAACCAACACAGGTGATGCTGCCGGAAAACAGTTTGTACAGCTTTATGCAGAAGCACCATATAACACAGACGATACCTGCGGTAGGCTGGTAAGTCTGAAGAAGTAACTATTACATTCCGTACAGATGATGTAGCTTCCTTTGACGCCTATGGACATGGCTGTTATGTACTGGAAAAAGGTGATTACAAATTCCATATTGGTCTGAATGCACACGAAGATGCATGTGACTCTGTAGAGGCAAGCCTTGCAGATTCCTACTATTATGATGAGGATGGAGTTGGTGCACGTGATACAGATGAAATGGTAGC
>OHVU01000203.1_pt1 | contig 22027 bp, 30 predicted proteins | sample 1579551 | NCBI WGS metagenome assembly OHVU01 (sample SAMEA3882520, study PRJEB24775) | human gut metagenome | biome: human-associated habitat; feature: intestine environment; material: feces | place: Netherlands | collected 2009/2010 | reverse complement strand
TCATGAGCCGGGTATATAACGCAAAAAGGGGGATATTCAACAAGGGGATCGTTCGCAACAAGATCGTTTTCTCCGTGAACAACCTGCATATATATGATAACTTGCTCCTGTTTACCTTTGAGATCGAGAACAAAAGCAAACTGCCTTATGATATAGATTATATCCGGTATTACATCATCGACAAGAAAACGGCCAAGCTGACCGCATCCCAGGAAGTGGATCAGCAGGCTTTGTTCTCGGAGAATTATTCGCCCAGGATAGAGGGGAACGGCCGGATGAAATACGTGATCGCTTTCGATAAGTTCACCATTCCGGACGAGAAAGTTTTCCGTATCGAGATCAACGAGAAGAACGGAGGCCGTCACGTTCTTTTTGACCTGGAGAACAGCGACATCGTGAATGTGGAGGATATTTAGCCTTGCGATCCTTGCGCTGATCCCTGTCGGCCGGGTGGGGGCGCAGGACAAACGTTCGCTGATCGTGGAGGTGTTGCAGACCGCAGGGGATTACGGGGACATCGCCCCGGTGTGGGGGATCGTCCAAAAGGACGGGGATATTTACCGTTTCGTCCCCTCTGTCGCACCCCTGAAAGAGAAATACCGGATCTCCGACCGTTACGGCTACCGGACGCATCCGATAAGCGGTGAAAGGCAGTTTCACGCAGGCCTGGATATGGCGGCTACCGTACACGCCGCAGCCAGTGGGACGGTGACGTTCGCAGGTGAAACGCCCGGATATGGGAAAACGGTAGTCGTTACGCACCGTTTCGGATTTCAGACCAGATACGCACATCTGACACTCATTTACACCCGGAAAGGTGCGAAGGTGGAAAAGGGGGACGTGATCGGGTTCGTGGGAAGCACCGGGATAAGTACCGGGAATCATTTGCATTATGAGGTGATAAAAAACCAAAAGAGAATAAACCCTTTAAATTTCATTTATGGAACTAAGTAATGAATTGAAAGTAGAAAGGATCAGGCTAAGCCTGACGGCGAAAAGCGTTGCCGAGGAAATGGGGATCAGCCGCCAGCAGCTTTGCAACATCGAGCAGTCGGAAACCGCCCCCGTGGTGGTGAAATACATCGCTTTTCTAAGGAGCAAAGGGGTGGATCTGAACGCTCTGTTTGACCGTATTATCGTGAACAAATAAAATAAATCGTATGAGAAAATTAGTTACCGCCTTGTGCGCTTTGGCCTTTTTGTCGTCTTGCGACGACGAACTGAAACTTGTCAGCCGGGATTTTTCCGTGACGCTGAAAAGTATAGACGGCAATACGGCCGTAGTGGGGAAGCCCATTAATTGCACCCTTACGATCTCGGATCTCGATCCGGACAACGGGGATCAGATATTGACACGCTTTGAGGTCAGGGACGGGGACGGCGTTATCCTGGTGGATAACAACGAATACAGCCCCGGAGAAACGTTTGAATATGATTTCAAGGCAAACAATCGGCTGGATTTCGATTTTATCCCGGCAACCGAGGGAGAGGCGTATATCGTCATGGGGGTAGCCAGCGAACTGGTGACACGATCCGACAGCATCAAACTGAAAGTTTCCAGCCCGGAGATAAACATACGTTTCCAGAACGTGCCGGATCTTATGCTGGTATCGGAGGAAGCGGAATTTTATTTGCAGCTTGATACGGAACTTTACGGGGTGAAAGCGTCGGCCAGGTTCGTAAAGGGAAGCGGCCGGGTGTATATTTCCGGGTATGATGCGACAAGGGGCGAGGGCGTGGCACTGGAAAAAAACAACCTGGTGACGTTCCGGCCGGATGCGACCGGGCAGGCGGTGATCAAGCCGTTACGGTCTGCCAGTGAAAGAGAATGTAACGATACAAGTAAATCAATGAGGTTATGAGAAAAATTGCCGTATTATCGCTCTTTTTGTGCCTGGTGGCCGTGTGCAGGGCACAATATATCGGAAGCCAGTATATGAACGTGAAGCTGGGCTATATCGTGGATGAAAGTCAGGTGCAGGGGACGTTCGGTTTTGGAAAGGTGTACAAGGCTTTCAAGGTGGGGGCAAACCTTAATTACCGGAATCTAAACCGGGATCTGGTAAAGGCAAACACCGTGACGGTCGGCCCGGAGCTGGCCTATTACGCCCTGAAAGGACGGAAATTCTCGCTCCTGGGGATCGCAGCCGGGACGATCGGCTACCAGAAAGCCAAGGCGAAAAGCGATCTTGTGTACCTGGAGAAAAGCAAGGCTTTCGTGTATGGGTACGAGGTCGGGATAAGGCCGGAAATGTTGCTAAGCCCGAAAGTGGCTCTTTTTGCCGAATACAGGTTTGAAATGTTGTTTAACTCCATTCTCCGGAATAACAACCATGTCGGCCTGGGGTGCGTGATCTATTTATAAACTTAAATAATTGAAGGTATGAGAAAGTATTTGTATTTGTCAGCCGTGTGCATGGCATTGTGTTTCGTCGGTTGCAGCAAGGACGACGACGAACCGGGAGGAAAAGGGGCGATGTATGAGGTAACGATCGAGCAGTCGGGAGATTTCCGCAGCTTCATTAAGTCGGTCGTGGTAGTCGCCAACGGTACGCAGTTGAAAGACGGGGCGACGGGGGAAAGCCTCGCAAGCCCGGTGATTCTAAGCGATGAAGAACTGGCCGTCGAAAAGGTGACGTTAAGCACGACGGGAAAGGCGATCGAGTTTGCCGTTTCCGGTGGTGTCGTGGACGGAGAGGACGGCGTTGTGAACGAGCCGATGCAGTGGGTAGTGACCGTTTACAAAAACGGAAAGGAGATCGAGAAAAAGAGCCTTGTTTTCCGGGACGGGAAGGAGATAAGTACGGATGATCTTAATCTGTATTATAATTGACGTGACGGCCTGAATGTCCCCCGGATGAATGTTCGGGGGATTCTTTTTCTTTTGGGCGTTCCCGTGGGACGGTCGGGCTTTACGCTCCAAGTCCTCGCCTAAAGGCTGTGGGCTTTACTCTGCAATCCCTAACGCAATTTTGGGTGTCCGCTTTGTCATTCTGTTACCGGGATTTGTCTGCATGGTGGGAGAACCGCACCGATCAGCCAGGCACGCAATATCATTTTGTCATTGCCAGCAGGCTGTTTTTATGGTGTAACGCTCCGATATTGCTTTCTTTTTGATAGATATGCAAATGCAAGAAGCCCCCCGGCGAAAACCCCGCCGGAGGCAATTATAGAAAGTCTGTGTATCATTTCCACAAAATGTGGAAATGATACACAGATAACAGTTCTTCAATAAATATATGTGTTTTTTGTATGCTTTTGATTATCAGGTATATATGACTTGTTTATTTGTTTGGCACAATGTTTGTTCTTTGTCTTTCAGAAACCATATGTTAAATATTTAAATAGATTGGATTATGAAAAAGGTATTATTTGCAGTAGCACTTGTTATGGGATTGGGTAGTTCAGTGGCATTCGCCGGCAACATGGTATCGGATGTTGAGATTGTGGTAATGGTGAACGATTATAAGCCAATCGAGGTAAAGGATCTGCCGCAGGCGGTTCAGGACACGATCAAGAAGGATTTCGCAGACCTGACAATCAAGGAAGCCGCAGTTGAGGAAAGCGAGGAAGGCACAAAGACCTACAAGGTGACATTTACCGATGCAGAAGGCACGGACAGCGAAGTGTTCTTCAACGAGAAGGGCGAAGTCCTGAAATAAAGCAAATGAACAGCAAAAAGAGAATTCAATTAAACTGTGTCAGCAAAATTAATATTTTATTGCTTTGCTGACACAGTTTGTTTTACAGCCCCTCCGGTTCCGGTGACTTGTAAGGCTTGAAAGCAACCCGAACCTCCTTATGCTCATCGATGACGAAAGTCTGCTCCGGCTCCACAGAACGAATAATGACGCCATTGACTTTCCAATACATGATTGTCCATGATTTGGAATGGGTAGCACGAAAATGCACCGTTGTGCCTTTCGCTATTTCAGCCGGAGAGATCAATTCTCCTATCTTTTCCGCAGCCGTATTTTCCAACTCCGGTTTAGCCGAAAGCTGACCTTCACCCTGATCCACACCAAATGCCAGCACTACTTTTTCCACTGCGGGAGGAAGAGGAGGATCTTCATCATTGTCACAAGAAACCGCAAATAGCGTAAGCCCATACAACAAAACAACGACAAAAGAGAGATAACCGATCTGTCTCATTAAGCCGATTTCTTTTTTTTCCATAGCAGTTTTCATAAGCTTATTTTTTGTTTACGACCGCATAAAGATAACAAATTGTTGGCTAAAAGGGTTTACGAACCTTTTATTTTTTTGCCCTATTATCTTAAATTCAGTGTTTATGAAATACCAAGTTCTTTTTGAACATCCTTGTTTGCAGATGAAAAGATACTTTTGCAGTACCTTAATGTTGTCCGCATGGTGGGAGAACCGTACCGATCAGCCGGGTGCGCAATATCATTTTATAATAACCGATAGGTTGTTTTTATGGTGTAACGCCCCGATATCGCTTTCTTTTTTTGTATCTTTATGTAGAAAATATTGCGTATTAACTGTTAATTTCGAAAAATGATGTATCTTTGCGGCTTTCAAAATTGTAAGTATAGAATTTATAATTAAAATATTAGGTTTCAAAAGTATAAAGGTTTTTGGTTAGTTGCTCTTTCTGGGGTAGCAGATATTTTATAGTAAGTTATATGCAAAAAAAACAGAAAAAAGTTGGAAATATTGATTTTTTTTATAAACACACACACACACACACACACGAGTGTGTGTAGAAACCTATATTTAAGACTTTTCAAGGTAATTCTCCTTTCTTTTTTATCGTGTTCCGTTCTTTTCGTTTCCGCTCAAGAGACACGGGATTCCGTGAAAATATATTTCCACAAGGGTAGAACGGAAATAGATCTCTCTTTACGGGATAACAGGCGGTCGTTAGAGAAGATCAGCCGCCGGATATTGGAATACAGGCCGGACACGGCTTTCTCTATCTGCAAGATTATGGTGGTCGGTGCGGCGTCCCCCGAGGGGAGCATCGAACTGAACAGGCGTTTGTCTGAACTAAGGGCGAAACGTTTGTTCGATCACGTGTGCGGTTACTCGCCGCTACCCGACACGCTGAAAACGTCGGTATTCGTGGGGCGTGACTGGAGGGGATTGCTGCGTTTGGTGGAGAATGATCCCGGAATGCCCGGTAAATCGGAAACGGTGGAGCTTCTGCAAGGTATTGTTTCCGAGGTGGAAGCAAGTGGAAACGGGGAGAACAAGATAAATGAATTGAAACGCTTGCGGTACGGCATCCCATATCGGTACATGTATCGGAATTTGTTTCCGGATCTTCGTGCATCTTGTTTGTATATTTGGTATGAATCGAAACGGAAGTCGTTCCCTGCCATGCAGGTTATCTCCCACCTGCATGATACATTGTACTTACCTTGTAAGCTTTCTCCGTTCGGTGGAGAAACGGGCGGTTTCCAGTCTGGGGAAAAACATGGGCCTTTTTACATGGCCGTGAAAACGAACATGCTTTATGATGCGTTGCTTGTGCCGAATATAGGGGTGGAGTTTTACGTCGGAAAGAACTGGTCCTTGGCCGGGAATTGGATGTATGCCTGGTGGAAAAGCGACCGGCACCATAACTACTGGCGGCTCTATGGCGGGGATCTGGAAGTGCGCCGCTGGTTTGGCAGGAAAGCGTCGGAAAAACCGCTTGCAGGGCATCACATCGGTCTCTACGGTCGGATATTCACCTACGACTTCGAGACCGGGGGGACGGGCTACATGGGCGGCAAGCCTGGCGGTACGCTTTGGGATAAGATGAACTATTCGGTAGGTCTGGAGTATGGTTATTCGCTGCCCGTCGCCCGTCGTCTGAATCTGGATTTCGTCATCGGTGTGGGCTATTGGGGTGGAGAATACCATAAATATGCCCCTATCGACGGCCATTATGTCTGGAAGGAGACCCGACGGCGCCACTGGTTTGGTCTCACGGAGGCGGAGATTTCGCTCGTATGGCTCTTGGGCCGTGGCAACTACAACGAGAAGAAAGGAGGCAGGCAGTGATACTGATACGCTTTAGTCTGGTGTTCATATTTTTATGGATGGGACTGACGGCTTGTGAGCATAAGGATTTATGTTACGATCATCCGCACTTTGCCACGGTGCGGGTAGTATTCGACTGGACCAAGATTTCCAATCATGACAAGCCTGAAGGCATGAGGGTCGTATTTTATCCGACCGATGATGAAAGCAACACGTGGATATTTGATTTCCCCGGAGGAGAGGATGGGGAAGTGGAGCTCCCCGAGAATGATTACCGGGTAATTTGCTTCAACTACGATACCGACGGGATGGTTTGGAAAGAAAACGGCAGTTACACGCTTTTTACTGCCGATACGCGTGATGTTCGGTCGCCGGATAACCAGACAATGGCCGTCACCCCACCCTGGCTGTGTGGCGACCATATAGACAGAGTTATCCTCAAGGACATTCCGGAAGGAAGCACGAAGATAATACGGCTAACTCCCGTAAACATGGTATGTCACTACACGTATGAGGTGAACGGAATTCGGGGACTGGACAGGGTGGCGGATTTGCGGGCCGCTCTTTCCGGCATGTCCGGCTCGCTTAACATGTCCGGCGACAGTTTGCCCGCCGATCTTTCGGAGAGCCTGCTCTTTGATGGAATGGTTTCACGGAATCAGATTATAGGCGGATTCTATACGTTTGGACATTCCGCACTTGAAGGAGAGCCCAATGTTTTCCGGCTGTATCTCAAGAACCGTTCAGGCAGCATGTCTGTATTGGAACAGGACGTGAGCGACCAAGTGCATGATGTCCCGGTAGCGGGGCATATCGGTGATGTGCATCTGGTGTTGAATTTTGATTATGAGGTACCATCCGAGCCGGGAAGTGGCGGTCCGGGATTTGATGTGGACGTTGATGATTGGGATGATGTGAATGTGGATATAGTGTTGTAATCGAGTTTTATTAATTATATTTATTAACAATTTTATTCATTTTATGAAAAAAAGTACAGTAATGCTTTGGGCAATCTTTGGAGTACTACTGATGAGTTGCTCAGAAGAGGAGATTGCGAATGTGGAAACCTCCTCACGAAATGCGATTGGTTTTAACGTGTTAAGTAATGCGGCGGAAACGAGGGCTACCCCTACTACCAACACCAACTTGAAGAACACCGATTTCGACGTGTTCGCTTTTACGGCGGATGGTACTGCCTTCATGGGAAAGAACGACACGGAATTTGAACATGACGGAGTGAAGATCGTGTACAAAAATGGTAAGTGGGATTATGACAATGCGAGCGACCTTCGTTATTGGCCTACCGAGGCTTTGGACTTTTACGCGTTCAATCCCGGAACGGTTAGTGAAGACATGATGGCGTTTTATAGTTGGGAAGCCACCAAGGATGTCCAAAAGATAAGTTATACCTGCATGGATGAGTATGGAAGCGGTACTACTCATGCAAACTACGACGTGATGTATGCCATGGCCAAAGGCCAGACAAAAGACATGAACAACGGAATAGTGAAATTTAATTTCAAACATATTCTGTCACAGGTCGTATTCAAAGCAAAGACCCAATACGATAACATGCAGGTGGACATCGACGTGATCAAGATTCATAATTTCAAATTTGCCGGCGCCTTCACATTGCCTGCGGCAGCCGATGGAACGGGAAGTTGGAGTTCGTCTGATTTAGCATTTCCACACGCATTTACCGTAGTGAAAAACGCAAACATCACGGTCAATAGCAATACCGAAGCTACCGATATTACCACAAATACTCCTATGCTGAATATACCACAGGAGCTGACTGCTTGGAAAGTTTCCGAAACAGCCACCAAAAGCAAGTTGGAGGCCGATAATGCGAAGCAATGTTATCTGGAGATCGCCTGCAAAATCCGGCAGTCCGGAGCTTATCTGTTGGGTTCAGCAAGCGAATACAAAACAATTTATGTTCCGTTCGGAGATACATGGGAACAGGGCAAGCGTCATATCTACACGTTGATTTTCGGTGGTGGTTATGATGATCAGGGAGAGGCTGTGTTGAATCCGATCCAGTTTGATGCAGAGACAACAGGCTGGGTTGATGCAGATAAAGACGTAAACGTCCAACCTTAATCCAAACGTTTATTAATATCGTACCCGTTGGCAGGTTAAACATACGCAAGATTAACCCTGCCAACGGGTTTTTTATAGGGAATCGCATTTTCAATATACTTTTTGATGTGTAGGGGTGCTTTTTGCGTACCTTTTTCCTGGAGAATTTCTTTTGTGGAGTGTTTGCCCTGTATATTCCCGATACGCTGTTATAGCAGGGAACTGTTTTTATCCAAGTAGTCAGATATAGCCTCTTGCAATACCGATTTTAGCGAATCGCCTTTGCGGATCGCGATCAGCTTTAAGTTCTGGTGATAGGTTTCGTCCATGACAAAATTACAATGCACGGTTTTCGCTTTCTTCGGCTTTTGAGCCTCTTTTTGCCCGGCCGTGGATTGGATCAGGCTGTCTAATCCCCCGGTCAGCCCGGCCGACATACTGTTTTTTAAATCGTTCTTCTTTGCCATATGGTTACTTTATTTCTGTTAGCAGTTCGTTACATACACCCTCGTAGTCCTCTGCCCCGGCAGATTTGGGGGCATAGTGAAAAATATCCTGCCCTTGTGTCGGGGCTTCGGCCAGCGCAATGGAGTTGCGTACATGGGTGCTGAACACTTTGCCCTGGAATGTTTCCTGTACCAGTTCCGAAACGCTCTTGTTCAGGTTCTTTCTTCCGTCGTACTGGGTTATCAGAACCCCGGCGATCGAAAGATCCGAGTTCAAACGTTGCTGCACCTTGTGGACTACCTGCATAAGTTTGGCCATTCCACGCATTGCCAGGAATTGAGCCTGAACCGGGATAATCAACCGATCCGAGGCCGTCAGTGCGTTAAGCGTGAGCAGCGACAGCGAGGGAGGACAGTCGATCAGGATATAATCGAATTTCTCCTTTTGGCCTTTGATAAGGTGGGCTAAGATAAGCTCCCGTCCGGCCTCGTTGATTAACTCCGTTTCAACGGCCGAGAGATCCAGGCAGGAGGGAACGACGCTAAGGCCGTCCTTATGCTCGTAGATCGGCAGGTCGTATTCGCCTTTCATCGCACCGTAGATCGTTTGGGGAAGCTCCGCAGAGAAGCCCAGCGATTCGGTCAGGTTGGCCTGCCCGTCAAGGTCGATCAAAAGAACCTTGTACCCTTTTTGACGTAACGCACCGCCCAGGTTGATCGTGGTTGTGGTCTTTCCTACTCCCCCCTTGTGATTCAATACGGAGATTACTTTTGCTTTGCTCATAAATTCAGTTTTTTAAATGGTTGTCATGTCCACAAATATAGTTAAAATACTAATATACTAAAATACTAAAAGTAGTATTTTTCGTTTTTTGCGTGTTTTTTGTGCCGATCGGGGAAGCGTACCGAAATAAATCCTGTTTCCGTCTTTCGGTACGTTTTGTTTCTGTACCGGAATTAATCAAAGATTAGAATAACTACAAATATTTCTGTACGTTAATTATATGTATGTATATACGTATGTATTTGTTTTTGTGTTATCTTTGCCATATGTTAAATTAAAAATGTATGATATATGTATTCCTATAAAAAACCGAAGTTTATAAATTCCCCTAAAGGGGTGGTTGAAGTTGTAGAAGTGATTTATGACGGCAAAGATGATCCGGCATATTCACTGGCTATTATTAAATGGGAAAATACCTATAAATTAGGTATTCGTTGGAACATCGCTTATAGTGAATGGGACGATTACCGCAAACAGAACGGGCAAGATGAATGTATAGGTAATCCACAGTCGAGAGGTATTCCCACCTGGTTTGTTTTGCCCGATGATATGATGTTTAGTGAGAAGTTCGGCGGTGCGATGCAGAGGCTTGATGAATTAAGAAAAGGTAAGTAATGGAACAGGGAGAAATCATATTATACCAGCCGGATGAAGCGGTCAAGTTGGAAGTGAGGCTGGAAGATGAAACCGTTTGGTTGACACAGGCGCAAATTGTGGATCTTTTTCAATCCAGCAAAGCAAATATAAGCGAGCATATAAAAAACATATATGATCAGAAAGAATTAGAGGAGAGTTCAACTGTTCGGGATTTCCGAACAGTTCGACAGGAAGGCAAACGGCAAGTGATGCGCAATCTGACTTATTACAATTTGGATGCGATCATATCCATTGGGTTTCGTGTCAATAGTAAAAGAGGTATTTTATTTAGGCAATGGGCGAATAAGGTTTTAAAGGACTATCTTTTAAAAGGGTATTCCATTAATAAACGTTTGTCAGAACTTGAAAGGACTGTTGCTCAACATACCGAGAAGATAGATTTTTTCGTGCGTACTGCCTTGCCCCCGGTCGAAGGCATTTTTTATAACGGCCAGATTTTCGATGCGTACAAGTTCGCCACCGATCTGGTAAGGTCGGCCAGGCGTTCGATCGTGCTTATCGACAACTATGTGGACGAAACGGTCTTGCTCATGTTGAGTAAACGCAGCGTCGGTGTCTCGGCCACCATTTACACCCAGCGTATCACGCAGCAACTCCAACTTGATCTTGACAGGCATAACAGCCAGTACCCGCCTATCGACATCAGGACGTACCGGGACAGTCACGACCGTTTCCTGATCGTTGATGAAACGGACGTGTATCATATCGGAGCCTCGTTAAAGGATCTGGGGAAAAAGATGTTCGCTTTCTCAAAGCTGGATATTCCGGCGGCTGTGATAACTGACCTGTTATAATATCCCTTGTCTTATGAATGTGGTTATCTATTCACGTGTAAGCTCGCAGTCGGCCAGGCAATCGACCGAACGGCAGGTTGTCGATCTGGAGAGGTTCGCAGCCGGACGGGGGTACGAGGTGACGGCGGTCTTTGAGGAAAAGGTAAGCGGACGAAAGGCCAATATCGAGCGCCCGGTTTTAAGCCGTTGCCTGGAATACTGCACAGATCCGCAGAACCGGGTGGATATGCTGTTGCTGACCGAGATCTCACGCTTGGGGCGTTCCACCCTGGAGATCCTAAAGGCACTCGATACGCTGCACACGCATAAAATATGCGTGTATATCCAAAACTTGAACCTGGAAACATTACGGCCGGACAAGACGGTAAACCCCTTGTCCTCTCTGATTACTACCCTATTGGGGGAACTGGCCGCAATCGAACGCCAGGGGATCATCGACCGACTTAATAGCGGACGGGAGTTGTACATCCAGAAAGGGGGCAGGCTGGGACGGAAGCCGGGAAGCCGGAAAACGGCCGGGCAGAGGAAAGAGGAATACCGGGAGGCGATCGCCTTGTTAAAGAAAGGCTACTCGATCCGGAACGTGGCGAAGCTCACGGGAAAGGCCGTTTCAACGATACAGATAATAAAAAAAGAATTTATAGATAAATGACATGATAGGAGATCTATACGCTTTATATCAATGGGATAAGCTGGAAACTGCTAAGGAAAGCCGGGATTTCCCCCCCCCAAAAAAAAAGGAGATCCATATGATAGGATTTTTATTGCTGAAAATCAACGATATGAGAAAATAAAGGTACAACTATCTGTTAAAGAAAAGAAGGAGTGAAAAAGTTGTTTTGAGGGAAGTGAAAGGTTGATAAAAGGTGTGTGTTTCGGATAAAAAAATAACCAGATCTTAATATTTGATAAGTGTTTTTATTATGTAGTAAGAGCCGTTCGGAATGAGGTTAAGTCCAAAACGTATTTAAAAATGGACAAAAGAATATGCTCCATAATCAGTGGATTGTGCCACAAAATTATGGAGCAAGTATATGATGCGAAAAGACGCTTATCTGATGTTCTCAGCCATTTTCATGCCTAAATTAAAGGCTGATTCCAACTCAATAGGGAACATATCATCCCGATATTTCCTCTTAATTTCCTCGTCGAATACCTCGACGGCATACTTGGAATAGTCGAAGAACTGGTATGTGTTGAACGCACAGATTCGGTTAGGTTGATTGAAAACGTGTCCGATGAAAAATTCTATATTTGCAATAACAGCTTCCGGGAACATTTCTTTTGGTACATTCATAGTATATATGGTTGCCACATTACATCGTTTTGGTGCAATCGCTTTATAACCTGCCTCATAAGTGGCAAACGGGAAGACAAGTCTTTCAAGAAAGGCTTTCATTTGTGCAGATATATCCATAAGAAAAATTGGAGAACCGAGTACCAGAATATCCGCTTGAGCTGCCTTTTCAAGAACTGGCATGATTGGGTCCTTGACGGAACAATGACCGTAACTCTTTGAACCTTTGAGTTTACAGGCGAAGCAACTGCGGCAACCTTTGAAATCGAAGTCATACAGATTGACGGTTTCAACAGTTGCATCTTGCAACTGTGATTTAACACCCTCCGCAAAAGCACGACACATTTTTGCCGTGTTCCCGTCCTTGCGAGGACTTCCATTGATAATGATTACTGAACTCATATATTGTCGAATTTGCTTGCAAAGTAAGTGCATTATTCTTATCTTTGAAAGTACGCACTAAAAAGTTATATAGTAACTAAAAGGAGTAAATTATGGAAAAACAAAACAATACGGATAAAATATTTTTTCATGGAAAAGAATATTTTTGTACGCTTGACCTTGCTCTTGACAAAATAGGCGGCAAGTGGAAAATCATAATGATTTATATGTTGCAGAATGGAGCTTTACGTTCATCGGATTTGCAACGTAAAATGTCGGGGGTGTCAAATAAGATGTTTACTCAAACTGCACGAGAATTGGAATATGACGGTATAGTAAAACGAGAAGTATATCCGGTTGTTCCTCCTTGCGTAGAATACTCACTCACACCAGTAGGGCAATCAATATTGCCTATCGTAAAAGATATAGCCGAATGGGGTAAGCAATTATTGGATGATAAATTATAGAAACTATCAAGCTCGTTATTGCATAAAACAGAATGGTTTCTAATTATTGGGGTTTACCCGGAAGCAGGTGTTTCGATAGTTTGAGTGCCGGAAATTGTTGTCAAGGAATTCATACGCTACCGTATGGTAGCTTGAAAAGGAAGGTATATAAAAAACAAAACCCTGAAGTTTGTCTTACGACAGGGACAACAGGGGATTACTTTGCAAAAGTACGGGATTTTTCCTATATTTGCAAATAAAAAGCCAATAAAAAAACAAAATGAAATATTCCGATTATGAAACCGCCTTTTCTCCGGCTCGTCTAAGCCGATATTTGAACGCTTGCGGTGGGGATAATGACAAGGCCTTGACACTGTACAGGCACAATGTAAAACTGTGCCAGAAATTTTATGGCGTGTTAAGTCTGTTTGAAGTCGTCTTGCGCAATGCGATCAACGAGCATTATAAATGCCATTTCGGAGATAACGACTGGATCAGGACACAGGTACAGCCGGGAGGTATGTTAGAGAACTGTCCGCAGTTGGCCGATGTGAACAGGCATATTACAAGGCTGGTGAACGACGGGAGATATACGCATGACAGGCTGGTTTCTTCGGTGAGCTTCGGGTTCTGGACATATCTTTTCAATAAGCAGCCGTTCCGCAAAGGGGGACAAACCTTGCTGGCGGTCTTGCCGAACAGAGCCAGGGGGCTGGGGCAGAGGGCGATTTATAACGAGCTAATGGAGATAAAGAAGTTCAGGAACCGGATAGCCCACCATGAGCCGATATGCTTCGATACGGCAGGAAACAAGGACGTGAATTTCGCACGGTATAATTATAACCAGATACTTAAATATGTCTATTTCCTGGGCTACAATAAGGACGAGTTGTTTTATGGCCTTGACGTGCTTCCGGACACGACTATCACGAAGATAAACAATCTGTAAGAGGATGATCCGCTAAAGAGGCCGGGGATAATGGGAGTAGTGTTTACTACTTTTAGTATTTTAGTATATTAGTACGCTTTGCTTTAGGAGGATTTGGGCGTTCCCGTAAACGGTCGGGCTTTCCGTTGCAAGTCCTCGCCTAAAGGCTGTGGGCTTTCCACTGCAATCCCTAACGCATGAATACACCCACCCACCCGATTAAGGTAGGCTATTTCCGGATAGAGCCGTTCGGTGAAGCCAGCCGGATAAAAGCCGTCTGACTTTTCACTGATCGGCACAATCCGGAAAGGAGTACCCGGAATGATCCTTGCCCGGCTGATGAGCGCAGGCACTCGTCAGCCGGGCAAGGAACATTCCTTGTCGGGCACTCCGGTAGCCGATTGTCGAACCCGGTTTTAACCCCCCTTTCAGGGGAGAGAGGTATTTTAGTTTTTCCGGCGTGGCCGCCTTGCGTTTACCTTGACCGGGGTTTTTGTCTGCAAAGGTCAAACGGCTTTTTCCATATCCCAAGTTGAGCCGCAAGCGGCTTTTAGAAAAAATCTCCAGCCTGGCTAAAGCCAGGTAGTATTTTTCCGAAAAAACTTGTGCTATGGAAAAAAACGTTTGGGGGGTTCTCATACAAAAACCCCTCGGAACTCAAGGTAAACGCAAGACGACCACACCGACAGCCCCGAAAGACCAAAATGGGGTTGTCTTGATACAAAAACATCGGAATCTTAGGCATCCGCAAGTTTTTTGTGGGGGAGGGTGTGAGGTGGGGAGTTTACTATCGGAAAAAATCAGGTAGTAAATACTAAATTTAGTAAATACTAAAATACTACTTTTATTGATAATTATCTGATAAATAGCAGGTTAAATATTGTTTAAACACTTGCGTATCTCAAATAAAAGTGCTATCTTAGAGGTATAGAAAAAGAGATAACAACCTTTAGAACTGGCTCACCCACCAGGATAAAGAACGGGGGACGTAGTTATGAAAACTGATTATTTCGACAAGGCTGCGCAACAGTTTGCAAATTTGATGATCGAGAAGATCCAGCAGGTAGAGGACAACTGGCAAAAACCCTGGATCACCATTGCGGCGAATACACGCAATTTCTTTCCGCAGAACCTCACAGGACGCAGGTACGCCGGGGGCAACGCCTTTTTACTCCTTTTCCTTTGCGAGAAATTCCAGTACCAGACACCCGTATTTATGACGTTCAACCAGGCGAAAGAGGCCGGGATCTCCGTGCTGAAAGGATCGAAATCGTTTCCGGTCTATTACTTCCTTTTCTACGTGTACCACAAGGAAACACGCAAGAAAATAACCTTTGAGGAATACAAGGCGTTAAGCCGGGAGCAGCAACAGGAATACAACGTTATACCGACCTATAAATATTACTCGGTCTTTAACCTGGATCAGACCAATTTTTCGGACGTGAGGCCGGAAGAATGGGAAGCGTTAAGGGAGAAGTTCAGAGGGGGACAGGCAGAGCAGCCCGACGGGACAACCGGAGAGGCGCACCCCGAAATAGACGCCATGCTGGAGGCGAAAAGCTGGTTTTGCCCGATACGGGAGCAGCAAGGCGACAGGGCTTTCTATTCTCCTTTAGCCGATTATATCGTAGTGCCGCTTCGCTCGCAGTTCGTCGATATGCAGAGCTTTTACGAAACGCTTCTGCATGAAATGGGACATTCCACGGGACACCCCACCCGATTGAACCGGGATCTTGCGCACCCGTTCGGATCAGAGGAATACGGCAAGGAGGAATTAACGGCCGAGTTCGCCGCAGCCCTGGCAGGAATGTTTTTCGGGATAGCCGAACATATACGCACTGAAAACGCAGCTTATCTGAAAAGCTGGATAAAGGCGATCCGGGAAGAACCCAAGTTCATTTTAAACGTACTGGCCGACGCTATGAAAATTGTCAAGATGATAGCCGGGAAACTGAATATCTCCGTAGAAAGCGAGGAAACGGCAGCAGATGAAGCGGAACAGGTGGCATGATACAAGGAAGATCCCCCGAAAGGGGGACAGCCTTTCGGGGGGAGTTCTTTTTGGCACTCGCCCCAAAAAGAACCAAAAAACGCTTTGCCGCTACACTCCGTTTCGCTTTCATAGCTCTGATAATGCGTTTTTTGATTGGATAGATATATATTTGTAGATAAAATAATGTAATATGAACAAACCGAAGATTATACAGATTATTGATGTTGTTTCCAATGCGATAGCAGGAAACCGTATCGACGAGGATTTTATAAAGAGTTGTATTTACGGAAAAGTGGATGCGGAACTGTATGCGCATCTTTTAGGCAAATACAGGGGGTATGACGGGGATTTCTTTCAGTTTTATTTGGGGACGGACGATCGGATAAACCGGGCTTTGCTGGAGAACCTGGGGATTAAGGTCGAACCCGACAAATATCCGGACTATGATAGCCGGATTGTTGCGCAGGTCGTCCAGGGAAAGAAAAGGTTTGATATTTATCCTTTCGAGTTGGAAGCCTTTAACAGATATGCCATGTTTGGCAATAATAATGCGCTTTCATGCCTGAAAGGGATTTCCCCGACAGCCGGGCAGACCGTCCGGGAAAACGGTATTAACGAGTATGGAAACGCCTTGAATTGGTCGCTGTTCTGGATAAAGGCAAATCCGGAGGACAAAGCCCTGTTAGTGGATCACGTTTTGAATATCCCCGAACGATGATAGCGGAATATTTCATTTACCGGAGAAAGGGGGATAAAGAGCTGTTTATCTCCCTGGGGGAAATGCCGCAATACGGGTTAAGGCCGAAACAGAAGTTTACCGGGAAAAAACTTAAAATAGAGGTGATCCGCAGGCTTTCCGGTGTGGAAATCGAGCAGACGGCCACCACTCCGCAGATAAACGCCTATATCGAGGCGAATATCTATGATACCGAACGTTGGCCGGAGTACCGGAAGTTATACCGACAGGTGGCCGGAGAGGTGGAAACCGTGGCCGACATCTTTACGCTCCAGTATATTTTAGTGGCCGAACTGGAGGATCAGACCAGGACGGGAAAGGACTGCCAGCCGCAGCCGACAGATCCGAAAGACGAGAGGCTGATACACCTAATCCGGTGCGAGCTTATGGGTGAACCCCTGGAAATGTACAAGACGATGATAAACCCGATCATCGCCTTAAAGAAACGTTTCGTTTGATACTACATCTACTAAAAATAGTAGATACTACTTTTAGTATTTTAGTTCGTACGCTCAATCCTGGGAGAAAAACTAATCGGGATATTCATTGAGTTCCCGGTATGCCTTAGCTAACTCTTCTTGGGTGTGACGTTTGAACTTTTTACGGCTTATGATGAAAGGCAACCTCTGATTCATTTCATTCTCGTACTCGTCCAGGAGATGTTTACCCCTTCCGGTAAGGACGACATGGGTACGGTCGTCGGAAAAGCGGATCTCTTTTAAATCTTCCATTGTATCTAATATACGGAGGATGATTTTCTCGTAAATGGGGGTACGCAGTAACGGGTGTGCGAGCATGGGGGAATTGTATTTTATATCGAAATTCTCGATGATCTCCGTCTGCACTTCCTCTATATGCTTGGGAAGTGCTTTTCCCAGCGTGTAGTAAACAGCTATCTGAAAGTCTTTGTAATTTGGAAACATGGGCGTATATGGTTTATTGGGAACGTGGATATTTTTAATATTTCCGTTCCGGGATTCTTCGGCCGAAAGATAAAAAAATCTCTCGAATAATCTTTGGGATAGATGCGCTTTTTTTAGTAAATACTAAAAATAGTATTTTTGTAATGCGCATTACAGTAGTGTATTTTGTAAACGTAACGTGTACTTATTCAAGTATTTTAGTAAAATGGGTATCTTTTATATCCGGTTATACTAATATTAGTATTTTAGTATTTTTGTAATGTACATTACAAAAATATCCGTATCTTTGCATTCAGATTGAAAAACAAAAGGCTTATGATAACGACGATCCAGTTTAAGACGTTGGACGACTTGTATCAGTTTTACAACGACGCAATTTTTAACGGTGAGCTTTCGGAATGTATCGTGAATATGTCCCGTCACGGTGGGGCGTTCGGCTTTTTCGCCGCCAACCGTTGGAGAGGGGACGGGCAGGAAAAAAAGGTCGTTCACGAGATCAGCATCAACCCCGATTTTATGAACCGGGAAGATCGGGACTGGCATTCTACCCTGGTACATGAAATGTGCCATTTGTGGCAGGAGGATTTCGGCAGGCCGAGCCGGGGAGGGTATCATAATTCGCAATGGGCTGACAAGATGATCCAGGTCGGACTGATGCCGTCCGACACCGGGGAGGCCGGAGGCAAAAGGACAGGCCAGAGCATTACGCATTATATCATTCCGGGAGGGAAGTTCGAGCAGGTTTTCAATACGCTAAGCCGGGAGGATCTGCAAAACTTGCGGCTTAGGTACAAGCCGACTTTGGCGGCCGTACCTACCCGGCCGATCCGCATCGCCGGAAGCGACGGGGACGAAACGGAAGAACCGGAAGATCCGGACGAGGGGGAGAGCAAAAGCGGAAAGCGGAAGAAATACACCTGTGGGTGCGGCTGTAACGTGTGGGGAAAATCCGGGCTGGTGTTAAGGTGCGGACTGTGCGACACTGATTTTACGGAACAATAGGAAACAGTGCAAAGGTCAGAAGCCCCCAGTAAAAACCCCGCCGGAGGCAGATTTCAAGCATACTCGTTTTACTAAAATACTAAGATAAGTCTATACTAATCTTAGTATTTTAGTATTATTGTAATGTGCATTACAATATAGGGGTATATGAAAAAGTGGGGATGTCGTAATACGTCAATTCGCCCCACTTTTAAGGCTTGACGTGCAATAGCCGTCAGCCCCCAGACGGACGGGAACCACCCCGGCCGCACACAAATATAGAAAATCTTCCGGATTTAACCAAACAGGTCGGGATCTTTCTTTTTCCCCCTGGCCTTGATACCGAAATCCTCACGCAGCATCTTTGCCAGTGAATTTTGTGCGTGGGCTGTACTCATTTCACCGCTGCAAACCTTATCGTCGTAATATGCACAACGGTCGTACACGTCTTTCAGCCGTCCGCTTTCCAGGATCTTGTCGAGTGCCCTTACCGGGGTGTTGTCGCTCGGATAGCTTAAAGCACCGTAAACCCAACGGTAAACGAACGAGTATTGTTGTTGCTGGTCGCCTCGCAGTTCTTGGGGATTTCTCGCATGGATGAACAGGATAATCGTGTCGGCTTTCGGTTTTTGCCCCTTTTTAGGCGTTTTGCAGATGAATTTGTAATCGAACCATACATCGGCCTCGCTTTCCTTGATTCGTGTCTGTGCAGGCCTTAAAACCTTTTGGTCGATCTGTGCATTCGAGTAGGAGGCCGGGATCTCCAGGTCTTTGCAGAATTGGTCGATCGAGTAATAATACTCCCGTCTGTCCCGTTGGCTGCAAATGATCTTGTAGAGCCGCTTGGTGTAATTGCCCCGGAGGGTTAAGGCGATGTTCTTCCCGTACCTTGTACCGCCGACACCCGTACCGTAGTAGAGCAGGAAAGGGATCGCCCAGGGGTTGAGCGTCAGGGCTACCCGGTTTGTGCCTTTGATGTTGTGTACCGTCGTTATCACCACCCCGAACGTTTCCACCGTCTGGTGGATATTGGGATGCACCCAGCGAAAGGAAAAGTTTTTCCGCATCATGGCGATAGCCTCTTTCAGAACTTTGCTCTTGTTGTTCTTCCCCCCGGCTTCGTCGCATTTGATCTCGACGACAGGCTGGTTAAAGAGGTCTTTAGGCAGTTGTTTTTCCCTGGTCATGTGTTGCTGGATCTGGTCGCTTATGAGCGTCAGGAGGTTTTCTTGCCACTCGGTCACAGAGTACTGGCCGAATGTTACGTTATTCGGCTGGATTAACATTACTTCTTCCTCCGTAGGAGGAATATAGAGGGTGATGTCGTTGGTCGCCATAGGCTTTTTTTTTTGAGTTCGGGACAAAGTTAAAGAAATAAAAGATACCGCCAAAAAATACCAAGTACTTTTTATTGTAACCTTTAGTAAAATGGGTATTTATTGGAGGGGGTAATTTTAGTAAAATAAGTATTTTCCCCCTTCGGATTTTAGTAAAATGAGTATTTTAGGTTGTGTCTTTTCACTTATAACGATTTGTATTTCAGTTAATTATAAATGAAAAAACGCTTTCTTACAAAGAACCTCTACAAAGACTATTCTCACAAAGAAGGAAAATCTTAGGGAATCACAGGCTTCAAAAACGGCTGGAAAATGTGCATTTTGAAAACGGAAAATGAGAAACGGAGAAAAAATGAGCGAAGCGTTTCTTTAGTGCGATTTTTCCGCGCGTTAAAATGTGTAAAATTTTGTTTTTGTGTTGTAAAATATAAGGTGATCGGAACGATTGCCGCCGTTTTACAAATGTACACTTTTTTGGGGGGCGGTGTACATTTGTAATGTGCATTTTGGGGGCTGGGTGTCTGATGTATTGGAGCGAAGCCGTGCGGAACGTTCCAGGAGCGACGAGCGAAGCAAGGAGAGAGAAACGACGGTTTACCAAAGTGAGCAAGCAGTCATTGGACTTAGTCCAATGCTTATTTTTTAAATTGCTGATATATAGCTATTTACTTATTTGTATGTATGCAATTTGCATATATATTGCATACATTATTTTGATAATTCATTGAATTATAGTATATTGTAGCCGATATTTATGTATGCAAACCCCTATACGTGAAATTATGGCAACAACAAGTAAAGATACGTCTATCCGTATAAAGGAGAGTACAAGGTTTAGGCTTGATATGCTGAAAGGAAACAAATCGCACGATGCGTTCGTGGCCGAAATGTTACTCTATTTTGAAACAACGGGGATCACCCCGCAGTCGAATGTAATGCCGCCGAACATTGCGGCCAAAGAGCAGGCAAGCCGGGTGATCGAGGTTGTCCGGGGCATCGAGAAATCCACTAACGTAAGGCTGAAAAACATCGAACAGCTCCTTTTGTCGCTTGTCGGGGAAACGAAAACGCCAGGGGATAATCCGGACGAATATATGCACATCTCACAGGTACAGGAACTTTTGGAGCGTTCCAGGCAACTGGAACAGGAGGCCAGGGAAAATCGGGAAAAGGCCGGGAAGCTGCAAACGGATCTTGAAATGGCCCGGCAGGAGAAAGGAACTCCGGCCGTCGGATGCAATACGCACAAGATCCTGGAGATCGTGGAGCGTATCGACGAGGTGAAGAAGATACCGACATTCAACGATACGGTTTATGAGATAGACCGTAATACGCTGGATATGTGGGTGAAAAGGTTAAAGGACGAACTAAAGAGATAAGCCTATGTTTGCCAAAGTACACCCGGCCGAGGACGTGAAAAGCGGAAATACGGGAAGCTGTCACGACCTGGTGCGTTATCTGGAAAAGGAAACGGGGGAGGGACAGCGTTTTTTCTCCCATACGGAGCAGGATATTTCACCCGAACGGGTAATTATGGATATAGACGGGAACAAAAAGGCGTTAGGGGCTAACGACGCTAAATTCTTCATGCTTTCGCTCAATCCGTCGCAGTCGGAACAAATGCACCTTATCGGCCGGAAAGTGGACGATTTTAAGGAACTTACACCACAGGAGAAAAAAGAGGTTTTCCAAAAGCTGGAGGCGTTCACCCGTTCGGCTATGGATGAATACGCCTTGAACTTCGGACGGGACAATATTAGGGGAGGCCAGGATCTCATGTATTACGCACGTGTGGAAACGGAACGATCCTATCATCCGGAAGATGAAGAGGTGAAACAGGGGATCGCCAGGATCGGAGAGCCTAAACCCGGTCTGAACTTACACGTTCACGTAATCGTTTCACGCAAGAGCCTGGACGGGAAAGTGAAACTTTCTCCGGGGGCTAAATCGGCCGGGAACACCTGGGAACTGGAGGGCAGGGGGACGGTGAAACGGGGTTTTTCACATGAGGGCTGGAAAGTCAGGGTACAGGAATGTTTTAACCGGAAATTCGATTACCAGGCCAAAGAGGGGGAAACTTATGTACGTCCGCAGGTATCGGCCGAGATCGGGAAGATCACGAACCCGGAGCTTAAAAGGATATTGCAGGACGAGCAGTTTACGGCGGCAAACCAGATCGTCGCAGCCATGAGGGAACAAGGTTACACGCACCAGGTAAGGAAGGGGGTGCATTCCTTTTCACGGGAGGGTG
>OHVU01000198.1_pt1 | contig 22499 bp, 20 predicted proteins | sample 1579551 | NCBI WGS metagenome assembly OHVU01 (sample SAMEA3882520, study PRJEB24775) | human gut metagenome | biome: human-associated habitat; feature: intestine environment; material: feces | place: Netherlands | collected 2009/2010 | reverse complement strand
GTTTGTGTGAAGTGATTCACATCCGCCGTGTCGATGGAGGCGCATTATAGGGAGTTCTCCGCAGGCCGCAATAGAAAAATTGCATAAAAATGACTGACTGCTGCATTCCCCAGCAAAACCCCACTTTATACCTTTTTACGCACAGAGTTATCCACAATCATCAATGTAATTTCTGTATTTTTCCCACGGTAGCCACTGTCAAAATTGTGATCACCATTGAAAGAGAAAAATTCGCGAGCGTTGCGCAAACGTTTTCGTTACAATGCGGGCGAAAAATAAGGATGCCCCGTTAGGGGCGTTAGCTGAGTTTTTCGCGAAAAATTCAGCTAACGCTCTCTGTAATAGTCAAATCCAGGGGATTTACCATGCAACAACGTCGTCCAGTCCGCCGCGCTCTGCTCAGTGTTTCTGACAAAGCCGGTATCGTCGAATTCGCCCAGGCACTTTCCGCACGCGGTGTGGAGCTGCTGTCTACAGGGGGCACAGCCCGTCTGTTAGCAGAAAAAGGTCTGCCGGTAACCGAAGTTTCCGATTACACCGGTTTCCCGGAGATGATGGATGGACGCGTGAAGACCCTGCATCCGAAAGTACATGGTGGCATTCTGGGCCGTCGCGGCCTGGACGATGCCATTATGGAAGAACATCAGATCCTGCCTATCGATATGGTGGTTGTTAACCTGTATCCGTTCGCCCAGACCGTTGCTCGTGAAGGCTGCTCGCTGGAAGATGCGGTAGAGAACATCGATATCGGCGGCCCAACGATGGTGCGCTCCGCCGCCAAGAACCATAAAGATGTCGCAATCGTGGTGAAGAGCAGCGACTACGACGCCATTATTAAAGAGATGGATGCCAACGAAGGATCGCTGATGCTTGCAACCCGTTTCGACCTTGCCATCAAAGCCTTCGAACACACTGCCGCCTACGACAGCATGATTGCCAACTACTTCGGCAGCATGGTTCCGGCCTATCACGGTGAAAGCAAAGAAGCCGCCGGTCGCTTCCCGCGTACGCTGAACCTGAACTTCATCAAGAAGCAGGATATGCGCTACGGCGAGAACAGCCACCAGCAGGCTGCCTTCTATATAGAAGAGAATGTGAAAGAAGCCTCCGTTGCCACCGCAACCCAGGTTCAGGGTAAAGCCCTCTCTTATAACAACATCGCCGATACCGATGCGGCGCTGGAGTGCGTGAAAGAGTTCGCCGAGCCGGCCTGTGTGATCGTGAAGCATGCAAACCCATGCGGCGTGGCGGTCAGCAACTCCATTCTCGATGCTTACGATCGCGCGTATAAAACCGACCCAACCTCCGCATTCGGCGGCATTATCGCCTTTAACCGCGAGCTGGATGCGGAAACCGCGCAGGCCATCATTTCTCGTCAGTTTGTTGAAGTGATTATTGCGCCGTCCGCCAGCGAAGAAGCCCTGAAAATAACCGCCGCTAAACAGAACGTTCGCGTCCTGATCTGCGGTCAGTGGGGCGAGCGTGCTCCGGGTCTTGATTTCAAACGCGTGAACGGCGGTCTGCTGGTTCAGGATCGCGACCTGGGGATGGTCGGTGCAGAAGAACTGCGCGTCGTCACCAAACGCCAGCCGACCGAACAGGAATTGCGTGATGCGCTGTTCTGCTGGAAAGTGGCGAAGTTCGTGAAATCCAACGCTATCGTCTATGCCAAAAACAATATGACCATCGGTATTGGCGCGGGCCAGATGAGCCGCGTGTACTCCGCGAAAATCGCCGGTATTAAAGCCGCCGATGAAGGTCTGGAAGTGAAAGGTTCCTCGATGGCTTCTGACGCGTTCTTCCCGTTCCGCGACGGTATTGATGCCGCCGCCGCTGCGGGCGTGACCTGTGTAATCCAGCCTGGCGGTTCCATCCGTGATGACGAAGTGATTGCCGCCGCCGACGAGCACGGTATTGCGATGCTCTTCACCGACATGCGCCACTTCCGCCATTAATGGAGCAATAGATGAAAGTATTAGTGATTGGTAACGGCGGGCGCGAGCACGCGCTGGCCTGGAAAGCGGCTCAGTCGCCGCTGGTTGAAACTGTTTTTGTTGCTCCGGGTAATGCAGGCACTGCGCTGGAACCCGCGCTACAGAACGTCGCTATCGGCGTAACCGATATCCCGGCGCTGCTGGATTTCGCACAAAACGAAAAGGTAGATCTAACCATCGTCGGCCCGGAAGCGCCGCTGGTGAAAGGCGTAGTCGATACCTTCCGCGCCGCGGGTCTGAAAATCTTCGGCCCAACCGCAGGTGCTGCACAACTGGAAGGTTCTAAAGCATTCACCAAAGACTTTCTGGCCCGCCATAACATTCCCACAGCGGAATACCAGAACTTCACCGAGGTAGAACCTGCGCTGGCGTATCTGCGTGAGAAAGGCGCGCCAATCGTCATTAAAGCGGACGGTCTGGCCGCCGGGAAAGGCGTTATCGTGGCGATGACGCTGGAAGAAGCTGAAGCCGCCGTGCGCGACATGCTGGCGGGCAACGCGTTTGGCGACGCGGGTCATCGCATTGTTATCGAAGAGTTCCTCGACGGCGAAGAAGCGAGCTTTATCGTGATGGTGGACGGCGAGCATGTGCTGCCGATGGCCACCAGCCAGGATCACAAACGCGTAGGCGATAAAGATACCGGGCCGAACACCGGCGGGATGGGCGCTTACTCCCCTGCGCCAGTAGTGACCGATGAGGTTCATCAGCGCACGATGGAACGTATCATCTGGCCAACCGTGAAAGGCATGGCGGCGGAAGGCAACACCTACACTGGTTTTCTCTACGCGGGCCTGATGATCGACAAACAGGGCAATCCGAAGGTTATTGAATTTAACTGCCGCTTTGGCGATCCGGAAACCCAGCCGATTATGCTGCGCATGAAGTCCGATCTGGTTGAGCTCTGCCTGGCGGCCTGTGAAGGCAAGCTGGACGAGAAAACGTCCGAGTGGGATGAACGCGCTTCTCTCGGCGTGGTGATGGCTGCGGGTGGATATCCGGGCGATTACCGCACCGGCGATGTGATCCACGGCCTGCCGCTGGAAGAAGTGGCAGACGGCAAAGTGTTCCACGCGGGCACGAAACTAGCGGATGACGAGCAGGTAGTGACCAGCGGCGGGCGCGTACTGTGCGTTACCGCGCTGGGTCATACCGTGGCAGAAGCGCAGAAACGCGCTTATGCCTTAATGACCGATATCCATTGGGACGACTGCTTCTGCCGGAAAGATATCGGCTGGCGCGCTATCGAACGCGAGCAGAACTAACGCGACAGTTTTGCCAATAGCGTTTTGCGCGTGATCCCTAACTGGCGGGCGGCTTCGGTTTTGTTGCCGCCCGTTTTCTCCAGCGCCGCCAGAATTACCTCTTTTTCGACTTCCACCAGCGGCTGAATATCCTGACTTTGTACCAGCGGGATCGGCGTACTGGCAATCGCCAGCGGCAGCTCGCGTTCGGAAATATATTCCCCGGTCAGCAGCACCACCGCCCGTTCCACCGCGTTTTCCAGTTCACGAATATTTCCCGGCCAGTCGTAATGAATCAGCAGATCCATCGCCTGGGGCGTAAAGCCTTTTACCGCCTTGCGATTACGTTCGGCAAAGCGCTGAAGAAAATGGCCAGCCAGCAGAGGAATATCTTCCCGCCGTTGCCGCAGCGATGGTACTTCAATCGCCACCACGTTCAGCCGATAGTAGAGATCCTGGCGAAAACGCCCGGCATTCACCTCTGCGGCAAGATCGCGATGGGTTGCCGCAATCAGCCGGACATCAACCGAAATAGTCTGGTTGCTACCGACACGCTGAACTTCGCGCTCCTGAATCGCACGTAGCAGACGCACCTGCATCATCGGCGAGATATCGCCAATTTCATCGAGAAACAGCGTGCCGCCGTCCGCCTCAACAAAGCGCCCTTCCCGGCGTTTGTCGGCCCCGGTAAACGCCCCTTTTTCGTGACCGAACAATTCAGACTCCAGCAAGGATTCGTTGAGCGCCGCGCAGTTGAGCGTTACCAGCGGTTTTTCGCTACGTGCGCTACTGGCGTGAATCGCCCTGGCGACCAGCTCTTTACCGGTGCCGGAATCGCCGTGGATCAGCACCGTGGCTTCCGATGGCGCGACGAGGGCGATTTCACTGAGCAGGTGTTGCATCGCCGGGCTTTTACCGACCATACCGAACTGGCTGGCAGACACCGCAGGCGTTTCAGCGTCAACACTGTGTGTATGCGCGAGCGCCTTTTCCAGCGTCGCCTGCAGGTTATCGAAATCCAGCGGCTTGATGAGATAATCCAGCGCCCCGGTTTTCAACGCCTCTACCGCCGTCTCGACGCTGGAGTACGCGGTCATAATCAGCACCGGAATCGCGGGGTTTAATGTTTTGATCTCTTTTAGCGTGGCGATACCATCCATCTCTGCCATTCGTACATCGCAAAGCACAAGATCAAAAACCTGTTCCCGCACCTGCTCCAGCGCCTGTCGCCCGCTGTTCGCCAGCGCGACGTTATAGCCCCAGCCGCGCAGCAAAGCCTGCAAAATAGTGCAGTGGCTAATGTCATCATCCACCACCAGAATATCGATATTATCGTGCGTCATCCTTGTGGGTCCTTACGCGTAATATTGACCGGAAGCCAAAGGGTGAACGTTGCGCCTTTTCCCTCCTGGCTTGCGACCTGAATTGTACCACCGTGTTGTTCAACAATATTATGCACAACCGCCAGCCCCAGTCCGGTGCCTTCGGCTTTGGTGGTGAAGTACGGAGTGAAGATGGCTTCAAGCTGATCCGCCGCAATTCCCTTACCGCTGTCGGTAACGCTGATTTTCACGCCCGCGCCGCTTTCGCTGGCCGTCACGCTAATCACGCCATGCTGACCAATCGCCTGAATAGCGTTGAGATAGAGATTCAACAGGACCTGAGTCAGCCTGTCCGGATCGGCCTGAATTTCCGGTAATGTGTCGTTGGCGGTAAAGCGTAACTGGATCTCCCGGCTGTTTGCATCCTGGCTTACCAGCTGTAATGAGTGGCTAATCAGCGTGTTGAGCTCCACCGCCTGCAAAGCCAGATGCGTTGGCTTAACCAGTTCCAGCAGCTCGCTTACCACGCGGTTTAAACGGTCGGCTTCTTTCGCCATCACCTGCGCCAATTGATGTGCTTCTCCCCCTGCTGACGCGCGTTCGGCAAAGTATTTCGCCAGCCCTTTAATCGAGGAAAGTGGGTTACGGATTTCGTGGGCAACGCCTGCCGCAAGATGCCCCAGTGCCACCAGCTTCTCTTTGCGCTTCATTTCATCCTGCAATAGCTGCCGCGAGCGCAGATATCGGCGATACCAGAAGAATGACAACACGCTTGCCAGCAAGACCGTCGCCAGGGCGAAGAGGATAATCAGGGTGTTTCTCTGCTCACGATCTTCAGCACTCACAATGTTACTGGCGTCGAAAGCGATAAAAATTGCTTGTGGTGTCGCGGCATACTGCTGCATATGGCGCATCCGGTGCATTCCAGCAGCAAACATCGGTTGAAACTGGCGATAAATTTCCAGAACAGGCTCGCCGTCTGCGCTATCGATCCGCCGCCACGCTTCTTCATCTCCCGGATGTAACTGCTGCATTTCCTGCGGGGAATAAAGCTGTTTTCCCACCATGCCGGAGTTGCTATGCATCACGATTGTTCCTTGTTCATCCGTGACCGCAAACCAACGTACTCCAGGCTGCCCGGCCATTTCTTCAAGTAAGGCCTGCTGCTGCGCATGATGCATACGCATCCCCATGCCGACGCGCGAGCCGGATTCAAGAGCACGAATAAGTACACTGCCTTTTTCCAGCAGCGTTTGTCTGGCGGCGGCAGTCTCGCGCCCATAATCGCGAATCACTGTCACCGCAAACAGCCCCACCAGCCCAACAATGACCACGGGGAGGATCGCGCTTAACCATTTAGCTAAGGAGTCTTTAGAACGTTGCATAAAACGCATCTTCTTCTTTGCCTGTCCATCCCTTTCTGACAGCAGAAATCATGCCATCTTTTATCAGCGCTTACCCTGAGCTGTAACACAAAGGCTTAAGTTTCAATGAGTAAAAATGACTCGCTACCCGCAGCAGGCGAGTCATTTTTACTCGTTTATCATGCCAGATTACCCGTCATATCAGCGTTTCGCCGTTGGCACGGAAGATGCAATACCCGAAGTAAGACAACCACTGGAGGATTAACCATGAAACGGAACACGAAAATTGCCCTGGTAATGATGGCGCTTTCAGCAATGGCGATGGGATCGACATCTGCATTTGCTCACGGCGGACATGGTATGTGGCAGCAAAATGCCGCGCCTTTGACCAGCGAACAACAGACAGCGTGGCAGAAAATCCATAATGACTTTTACGCTCAAAGCAGCGCACTGCAACAGCAACTGGTGACAAAGCGTTATGAATACAATGCCCTGTTAGCCGCGAACCCACCGGATAGCAGCAAAATTAACGCGGTCGCCAAAGAGATGGAGAATTTGCGTCAGTCGTTAGATGAGTTACGGGTGAAACGAGATATTGCGATGGCTGAAGCGGGTATTCCGCGCGGTACCGGAATGGGTTACGGCGACTGCGGTGGTGGCGGTCATATGGGTATGGGCCACTGGTAAATCAGAACGTTTTCTCGTTGGGTTGCCAGCGACAGAAATCAGAGTTTGCCACCAACAGTAATTGCGAACCTTCGGGCGCTTCCAGCCATGCCACGCTGACATCAACAGAAGAGCGGCTCTGGCGGCGCTCGATATGCGCTATCGCCTGCGAATCTAAATCAGGTTTAATGGTTTGCCCTTCGCAGGTGGTCACGGTCTGTTCCATCGCATGCCAGCGCCCCTGGCGCAGCACGACTCTCCCCTGACGTAAGGCATCGCTAATCTGGCGGATCTGATCAGCACGATAACGGTATAAATCGATTTGGTCGTTAGAAAGCTGCTGCTTTTCCCCATCGGATTCGCGTTGCATAAAGCTCAGATCGCCGCGATCGTCAAAACGCGCGCGAATATTCACCGGGGGTTTGCTGTAAACATTGATATTGATGAGCGTGAGGTTATCGCCCTGCCAGCGATACTCTCGCGTCGTCGTATCGCCACTGCGCCACGGGCTAAACACGGCAAGAAGATGCACATTATCGCCGCTGTCTTTTCGCCAGATGCGTACCGCGCCCTGGTCTTCAGCAAATCCACTGGCGGTAAAGGGAGGAAGTGAAGAGTTGTGACTACAGGCAGTGAGAAACAGAGCGCCTGCCAGCATCAATGATCGACGCCAGAAAGACAAAAGGGGTGAAACCACCCCTTCGTTAAAACTGTTCACTGCCACGCAATCTTACTTAACTGCGTCTTTCAGTGCCTTGCCAGAAACAAATGCCGGTACGTTAGCTGCGGCAATTTTGATTTCTTTACCGGTCTGCGGGTTGCGGCCAGTACGCTCAGCGCGGTGGTTCACTTTGAAGGTACCGAAACCAACCAGTTGTACAGCATCGCCTTCTTTCAGAGACTCAGTAATTGCAGCCAGAGTGGACTCCAGAGCAGCTTTAGCCTGGGTTTTGGACAGTTCTGCTTTCTCTGCAATTACATCAATCAGTTGAGTCTTGTTCATAAGTTATCCTTACAATGTGTTTATCGCTTGCTAAGCATCGAGTGCGACGGAAATGCCAGAATAGCACTCTCCTGCATACACGCACCGATAGCCACTTTTTTTCGCCCCCCAAATGTAGACCAGACGGGGGGCGAAAGGGAAGACTCCAGGTACGACAAATCAGGCGTTAAATCACGTTTTCTGGTCTTATTGCTGAAAAATTATACCAATATTGCTCTCACCCGCCTCACGCAGGTCTGCCCTAAGGCCTTTTATCAGCTCGATATCGCGTTCTTCGCACTCAGCTAAAAGTCGGAATATTTCCCACTGAATGTCCCATTCTTGCTCTACAGCTGGGTTTTCTTTGAGCTCTTCATCGCTCATTTCGCGACCAGCCTGAGTCATTTCCAGCATCGCCACGGTCGTGATGGAAGTCTTACTCACTTCCACCGCGTGTTCGAGCGTTTCGCCACTTAAACGCGAATGGACCAGTTCACTTAACGCCACGCAAGCATCGATTGCCGGATAAACGCCGTACAGATCGAAATCGTCGGCTGAAGGAATCGCTTCTTCAAATTTCTCCAGTTGGCTGTCGAAATTTACTTTTGCGTCTTTGACGGTCAGCGTTTCCCAAATGAGATCGAGAATGCGGCGGTAAATCTGCCCATCGCCGAAGCCGGTTTGCTGACAGAATACGGCGTAATTGGGGTACATGCGTTCGCATAAGCAGGCCATAAAAGTGACATGCTGCCAGCTTTCCAGGCGCTCCAGACGCAGATGAATTGGGTTTTGTAACATGTTGAGTTCTCAAATACGGAAATTATCCGCAGTTTACCTGAATTAGGGCTGATTTGCTGTATAGCGCACGAACGCCGGACGTTCCGAGGCCACCGCGTCCGCCCAGCGCGTTGGCTCCGGCAGACGATAGCCTTTCATGCAGCGTTGTACCCACGCCAGCGCGCTGTCCACGCTGACCCGATGGCCGGTAGCGATAAACAACGGGTTACAGCGCGCTTTGCTGCGCCAGACCCAGGCCAGCTGCTCGCCTTTATCCATCAGCGGGGCCAGCGCGCCCGGTTCGCTGGAGAGCGGTTCGAATTTACCGCAGAGCCGTTTTTTCGCTACGCCAATGGTCGGCACATCCACCAATAAGCCAAAATGGCTGGCTACGCCAAGACGGCGAGGATGCGAGATCCCATGACCATCGACAAACACTAAATCCGGCTTTTGCGACAGCATCTCCCACGCTGCCAGCAGCGCAGGATATTCGCGGAACGAGAGAAAACCTGGAATGTAAGGCATGGTGGTGGCGATGCGGGCCACTTTATACTCCACCAGCTCAAGCGAGGGGTATTTCAGCAGCACCATCGCCGCTCGCGTCACTTCTCCGCCCTGCTCAAATCCGACATCGGCTCCGGCGATCAGATCCGGCGGATCTTTATCGAGTCGATCCTCGCGGATCACAGAAGAAGCCAGTTCAATTTGTTGAGCGCGTAATGACGCGAGATCCATAATCGCTCCTTAGCGGTGATACTGTTCAGACAAGCGATGCACTGCCTCCACAAACACGCCTGCATGTTCTGGCGGCACATCCTGATGAATGCCGTGACCAAGGTTAAAGACATGGCCTTCGCCGTGACCGAAACCGGCAAGTATAGACGCCACTTCTTCTTCAATGCGGGCAGGCGGCGCGTACAGCATCGACGGGTCCATATTACCCTGCAGCGCGACTTTATTGCCCACGCGACGGCGCGCATCGGCGATGTCCGTTGTCCAGTCGAGGCCCAGCGCATCGCAACCGGTTTCTGCCATCGCTTCCAGCCACTGTCCGCCACCTTTGGTAAACAGCGTGACCGGTACGCGGCGACCGTCGTTTTCACGCAGTAAACCATCAACAATTTTATGCATGTAATAGAGCGAGAACTGTTGATAATCGCGCCCGGTAAGCACGCCGCCCCAGGTGTCGAAAATCATGACTGCCTGAGCACCGGCTTTAATCTGCGCATTCAGATACAAAGTGACGCTTTTCGCCAGTTTATCGAGTAGCGCGTGCAGCGCCTGTGGATCGGCATACATCATTTTTTTGATCACGGTGAACGCTTTGCTGCTGCCGCCTTCCACCATGTAGGTCGCCAGCGTCCACGGGCTGCCGGAAAAACCAATCAGCGGCACTTCGCCTTTCAGTTCGCGACGAATGGTACGCACCGCGTTCATCACGTAACCCAGCTCATCTTCCGGGTCCGGAATTGGCAGTTTATCGACATCGGCTTTGCAGGTGACTGGCGAGGTAAAACGCGGACCTTCTCCGGCTTCAAAATAGAGCCCTAAACCCATCGCGTCTGGCACGGTGAGGATATCGGAAAAGAGGATCGCCGCATCCAGCGGATAGCGACGCAGCGGTTGCAAAGTCACTTCGCACGCCAGCTCGGCATTTTTGCACAGCGACATAAAATCGCCCGCCTGGGCGCGCGTGGCTTTATATTCCGGTAGATAGCGACCCGCCTGGCGCATCATCCATACTGGAGTGACATCAACGGGCTGGCGCAGCAGCGCCCGCAGATAACGATCGTTTTTAAGTTCGGTCATTTTGGCTGTTCCTTAGTGCGTCAGGCGGTCAGTGTATCATCACTCATACTCTGCCCGACACATCGCCACTGTATCTTCTATCAGACGGCGCGCTACGGTGCCGGGCGGCGGGAGTAACGGCAAATCGTCATAGCGATACCAGTTCGCCTCAAGCAATTCTTTCGGGTCGATCACGATCTCGCCGCTGTCATATTCCGCCATAAACGCGGTCATTAAAGACTGAGGAAACGGCCACGGTTGGGAGGTCACGTAACGCAAGTTTTTAACTTTAATTCCGCTCTCTTCCATCACTTCCCGCGCGACTGCCTGCTCGAGGGTTTCACCCACTTCGACGAATCCGGCAAGTACTGTATGGACACCGTTACGATGACGGGTATGCTGGGCGAGGAGGATCGAATCATCGCGACGGATGGCAACAATAATGCAGGGGGCGATTTGCGGGTAGTAACGCTCACGGCAATGGCTGCACAGCATCGCCCATTCGGTTTTGCTTGGATACATTTCATGCCCGCAGTAACCACAGTATTTATGCGATCGGTAAAACTCCGCCAGTTGCACGCCACGTCCGGCCAGTTGAAACAGCCCAACATCGAGATCAATGACCTGACGTACCGACCCCATATCGTGACGCCGCTGCAGTTGTACTAACCAAACAGGTTCCCCCTGCCATTCGCCGATTTGTAGTGCGCGCTGACCCACAAGATCGAAATTTGCCGCTTCTCCATATGGCAATTCTCCCTTCGGCAACCATAATTTTTGTTCATGGCTGACGACCCACCAGCCGTGATCTAATTTTTCAATTATACGATCCATAGCTCTTGCACTACCTTTGCATCACTGGCATGTTTAACATGGTTTTTACATTTCTCACAGAGCAGTTTTTGAATACAAACTTGCGGAGTCAATCATGCTTAACCAGCTCGATAACCTGACGGAGCGCGTCAGAGGAAGTAACAAACTGGTTGATCGCTGGCTACATGTACGTAAGCATCTGCTCGTGGCTTACTACAATCTGGTTGGCATTAAGCCTGGCAAAGAATCGTACATGAGGCTAAACGAAAAAGCCCTTGATGATTTTTGTCAGAGCCTGGTCGATTACTTGTCTGCCGGACATTTCAGTATTTATGAGCGCATTCTTCATAAGCTGGAAGGCAATGGGCAACTCGCACGCGCCGCGAAGATTTGGCCACAACTCGAAGCCAATACTCAACAGATTATGGATGACTACGATTCCAGTCTGGAAACCGCCATCGATCATGATAATTACCTTGAGTTTCAACAGGTTTTATCTGACATCGGCGAGGCACTGGAAGCGCGCTTTGTGCTGGAAGATAAGCTGATTCTACTGGTGCTTGACGCCGCCCGCGTCAAACATCCTGCTTGAGTTCTGCGCTGTTAACGCGTAATTTACATTCAACGCCCCGTTTGTGGGGCTAATTTCTTGTCGGAGTGCCTTAACTGGCTGAGACCGTTTATTCGGGATCCGCGGAACCTGATCAGGCTAATACCTGCGAAGGGAACAAGAGTTAATCTGCTATCGCATCGCCTTTGCGGCGATCGTCTCTTGCTTCATCCGTCGTCTGACAAGCCACGTCCTTAACTTTTTGGAACGAGCTATGTCTGCAACAAAACTGACCCGCCGCGAACAACGCGCCCAGGCCCAACATTTTATCGATACCCTGGAAGGCTCCGCCTTTCCCAACTCAAAACGCATTTACATCACTGCCACACAACCCGGCGTGCGCGTGCCGATGCGTGAGATCCAGCTTAGCCCGACGCTAATCGGCGGTAGCAAAGAACAACCGCAGTACGAAGAAAACGAAGCGATTCCGGTCTACGACACCTCCGGTCCGTATGGCGATCCGCAGATCGCCATTAACGTGCAGCAAGGGCTGGCAAAACTACGCCAGCCGTGGATCGATGCGCGCGGCGATACCGAAGAACTTACCGTGCGCAGTTCCGATTACACAAAAGCGCGGCTGGCAGATGATGGCCTCGACGAGCTGCGTTTTAGCGGCGTATTAACGCCAAAACGCGCCAAAGCAGGACGCCGCGTCACCCAACTGCACTACGCCCGCCAGGGTATCATCACACCCGAAATGGAATTCATCGCCATTCGCGAGAATATGGGTCGCGAGCGCATACGGAGCGAAGTTTTACGCCACCAGCATCCGGGAATGAGCTTTGGCGCACGTCTGCCGGAAAATATCACTGCGGAATTTGTCCGTGATGAAGTTGCTGCCGGACGTGCGATTATCCCGGCCAACATTAATCATCCGGAATCGGAGCCGATGATTATTGGCCGTAACTTCCTGGTAAAAGTTAACGCCAATATCGGCAACTCAGCGGTCACTTCTTCCATCGAAGAAGAAGTGGAAAAACTGGTATGGTCCACACGCTGGGGAGCGGATACCGTGATGGATCTTTCCACTGGTCGCTATATTCACGAAACCCGCGAGTGGATTTTGCGTAACAGCCCGGTGCCGATCGGTACAGTGCCGATCTACCAGGCACTGGAGAAGGTGAACGGGATCGCTGAAGATCTTACCTGGGAAGTCTTCCGCGACACCCTGCTGGAACAGGCCGAGCAAGGTGTGGATTACTTCACGATCCATGCGGGGGTGCTGCTGCGCTACGTGCCGATGACCGCGAAACGCCTGACCGGTATCGTCTCTCGCGGCGGTTCGATTATGGCGAAATGGTGCCTCTCCCATCATCAGGAAAATTTCCTCTATCAACACTTCCGCGAAATTTGTGAAATCTGTGCTGCTTATGACGTTTCGCTATCGCTGGGCGACGGCCTGCGCCCCGGTTCTATTCAGGACGCCAACGATGAAGCACAGTTTGCCGAGCTGCATACGCTGGGTGAACTGACTAAAATCGCCTGGGAATATGACGTACAGGTGATGATTGAAGGCCCAGGCCACGTGCCGATGCAGATGATTCGCCGCAATATGACCGAGGAGTTAGAGCACTGCCACGAAGCGCCGTTTTACACTCTGGGGCCGCTAACTACCGATATCGCGCCGGGCTATGACCACTTCACGTCAGGGATTGGCGCGGCGATGATTGGCTGGTTTGGTTGTGCAATGCTCTGCTACGTAACGCCGAAAGAGCATCTGGGCCTGCCAAATAAAGAAGATGTTAAACAGGGGCTTATCACCTATAAGATTGCCGCTCACGCCGCCGACCTGGCGAAAGGGCATCCGGGCGCGCAAATTCGCGATAACGCCATGTCGAAAGCCCGCTTCGAATTTCGCTGGGAAGACCAGTTTAATCTGGCCCTCGACCCGTTTACTGCCCGCGCTTATCACGATGAAACCCTGCCGCAAGAGTCCGGTAAAGTCGCCCATTTTTGCTCCATGTGTGGACCGAAATTCTGCTCGATGAAAATCAGCCAGGAAGTGCGTGATTACGCCGCCGCGCAAACCATTGAAGTGGGAATGGCGGATATGTCGGAGAACTTCCGCGCCAGAGGCGGAGAAATCTACCTGCGTAAGGAGGAAGCGTGATGTATCAGCCTGAGTTTCCTCCTGTACCCTTTCGTTTAGGACTGTACCCGGTGGTTGACAGCGTACAGTGGATCGAACGTCTGTTGGATGCAGGCGTACGTACTCTCCAGCTACGCATCAAAGATCAGCGCGATGAAGAGGTGGAAGCCGATGTCGTGGCGGCAATTGCGCTGGGCCGCTATAACGCGCGATTGTTTATTAATGATTACTGGCGACTGGCGATCAAGCATCAGGCATACGGCGTCCATCTGGGGCAGGAAGATTTGCAAGCCACCGATCTCAGCACCATCCGCGCGGCAGGTCTGCGACTGGGCGTTTCGACACATGATGATATGGAAATCGACGTCGCGCTGGCAGCACGCCCTTCTTATATCGCGCTGGGACATGTGTTCCCGACGCAAACCAAACAGATGCCTTCCGCACCCCAGGGGCTGGAACAGCTGGCACGGCATGTTGAGCGCCTGGCGGATTATCCCACCGTGGCGATTGGCGGTATCAGTCTGGCGCGCGCGCCTGCGGTGATAGCAACGGGTGTCGGCAGTATCGCCGTCGTCAGCGCCATTACTCAAGCCGCAGACTGGCGTTTGGCAACGGCACAGCTGCTGGAAATTGCAGGAGTTGGCGATGAATGACCGTGACTTTATGCGTTATAGCCGCCAAATCCTGCTCGACGATATCGCTCTGGACGGGCAGCAAAAACTGCTCGACAGCCAGGTGCTGATTATTGGTCTTGGCGGTCTGGGTACACCTGCTGCGCTATACCTGGCGGGGGCTGGCGTCGGGACGCTGGTACTGGCAGATGACGACGATGTGCATTTAAGCAATCTGCAACGACAAATCCTCTTTACCACTGAAGATATCGATCTCCCGAAATCACAGGTCAGCCAACAGCGACTGACACAGTTGAATCCCGACATTCAACTGATGGCATTACAACAACGATTAACGGGTGAGACGTTAAAAGATGCGGTTGCACAAGCCGATGTGGTGCTCGACTGTACTGACAATATGGCGACTCGCCAGGAGATTAATGCCACCTGCGTGGCACTCAACACGCCGCTTATCACCGCCAGCGCGGTCGGATTTGGCGGTCAGTTGATGGTACTGACGCCGCCCTGGGAGCAGGGGTGTTACCGCTGCCTGTGGCCAGATAACCAGGAGCCAGAACGCAACTGCCGCACGGCGGGCGTGGTTGGCCCGGTGGTCGGGGTTATGGGCACTTTACAGGCACTGGAAGCGATTAAGTTATTAAGTGGTATAGAGACGCCTGCGGGAGAACTCCGACTGTTCGACGGTAAATCGAGCCAGTGGCGCAGTCTGACGTTGCGCCGCGCCAGCGGTTGCCCGGTATGTGGAGGATGCAATGCAGATCCTGTTTAACGATCAACCGATGCAGTGTGTCGCCGGACTAACTGTTCACGAACTGCTGGAGCAACTCGATCAACAACAAGCAGGTGCGGCACTGGCGATTAATCAGCAAATCGTCCCGCGGGAACAATGGGCGCAACATATCGTGCAGGATGGCGACCAGATCCTGCTTTTTCAGGTTATTGCAGGGGGTTGAGATGTTACATATTGCGGAAAAAACGTTTGATTCACATCTGTTTACTGGCACCGGAAAATTCGCCTCTTCACAACTGATGGTGGAGTCTATTCGCGCTTCCGGCAGCCAACTAGTGACGCTGGCGATGAAACGTGTCGACTTGCGCCAGCACAACGACGCTATCCTCGAACCGCTTATCGCGGCGGGTGTGACCCTGCTGCCAAATACATCCGGGGCGAAAACAGCGGAAGAAGCCATTTTCGCCGCCCATCTGGCTCGTGAAGCGTTAGGCACAAACTGGTTAAAATTAGAGATTCACCCTGACGCCCGCTGGCTGTTGCCCGATCCCATCGAAACCCTGAAAGCCGCCGAAAAGCTGGTACAACAGGGATTTGTCGTGCTGCCTTACTGCGGGGCCGATCCGGTATTGTGTAAACGTCTGGAAGAAGTCGGCTGTGCAGCGGTGATGCCGCTCGGCGCGCCGATTGGCTCGAATCAGGGACTGGAAACCCGCGCCATGCTGGAGATTATTATCCAGCAGGCCACCGTTCCGGTGGTTGTCGATGCTGGCATCGGCGTTCCCAGCCATGCCGCGCAGGCGCTGGAAATGGGGGCCGACGCGGTGTTAGTGAATACGGCGATTGCCGTCGCGGACGATCCCGTCAACATGGCGAAGGCATTTCGTCTGGCGGTAGAAGCAGGCCTGCTGGCACGTCAGTCCGGACCGGGCAGCCGCAGTCATTTTGCTCATGCCACCAGCCCGCTGACTGGATTTCTGGAGGCATCGGCATGAAAACCTTCAGCGATCGCTGGCGACAACTGGACTGGGATGACATCCACCTGCGTATCAACGGCAAAACGGCTGCTGACGTAGAGCGGGCGCTAAATGCCTCGCAACTCACCCGCGACGACATGATGGCATTGCTATCACCCGCCGCCAGTGGCTATCTGGAACCACTGGCCCAGCGAGCGCAACGTCTGACTCGTCAGCGATTTGGCAACGTCGTCAGCTTCTACGTCCCGCTTTATCTTTCCAATCTTTGCGCTAACGACTGTACTTATTGCGGATTTTCTATGAGCAACCGCATCAAGCGCAAAACGCTGGATGAAGCGGATATTGCCAGGGAAAGCGCCGCTATACGGGAGATGGGCTTTGAACATCTGCTATTAGTCACTGGTGAACATCAGGCGAAAGTGGGGATGGATTACTTTCGTCGTCATCTCCCTGCCCTGCGTGAACAGTTCTCTTCACTACAGATGGAAGTGCAACCGCTGGCGGAGGCGGAATATGCCGAGTTAAAACAGCTTGGCCTCGATGGAGTAATGGTTTATCAGGAGACATATCATGAGGCGACTTATGCCCATCATCATCTGAAAGGTAAAAAACAGGACTTCTTCTGGCGGCTGGAAACGCCGGATCGGCTAGGGCGTGCGGGGATTGATAAGATAGGCCTCGGCGCGCTAATCGGCCTTTCCGACAGCTGGCGAGTTGACTGCTATATGGTTGCCGAACATTTGCTATGGCTGCAACAGCATTACTGGCAAAGCCGCTACTCTGTCTCCTTCCCACGCCTGCGTCCATGTACTGGCGGCATTGAGCCTGCGTCGATTATGGATGAACGCCAGTTAGTGCAAGCCATCTGCGCTTTCCGGCTGCTTGCACCGGAGATTGAACTGTCACTCTCCACGCGGGAATCACCGTGGTTTCGCGATCGCGTGATTCCGCTGGCAATTAATAACGTCAGCGCTTTTTCGAAAACGCAGCCAGGTGGCTATGCCGACAACCACCCCGAGCTGGAACAGTTCTCACCGCACGACGATCGCAGACCGGAAGCGGTTGCTGCCGCGTTAACCGCTCAGGGTTTGCAGCCGGTATGGAAAGACTGGGACAGCTATCTGGGACGCCCATCGCAAAGGCCATGAGACAGAATGTAAGAACGTAAATTTATTCCGAGCCGCTACGGAAGATGAAAAACGCAAGGTTGTTGAAAGCGTTGTGTTTTTTTATGGTAGTGCCGTCAACAGGAATGTTGTCCAGGGCGAAAAGCTTCTTCCTCGTTTCGCCCTGCCTTTCTTAAAAATTCCGTGAAGACTTTGCCCTCTGAATAACACCCATAAAAAAACCCGCCGAAGCGGGTTTTTACGTTATTTGCGGATTAACGATTACTCGTTATCAGAACCGCCCAGACCTGCGTTCAGCAGTTCTGCCAGGCTGGCAGATGCGTCTTCTGCAGTCACCTGCGGTGCAGCCGGAGCTTCACCCGCAGCACGGCGACGCATACGATCCTGGTGGTACGCGTAACCGGTACCTGCCGGGATCAGACGACCCACGATAACGTTCTCTTTCAGGCCGCGCAGTTCGTCGCGTTTGCCCGCAACGGCTGCTTCGGTCAGCACGCGAGTGGTCTCCTGGAACGATGCCGCGGAGATGAAGGACTCGGTTGCCAGAGACGCTTTGGTGATACCCAGCAGATCGCGGGAGTAAGTTGCACCCACTTTGCCGTTCGCTTCCAGTTCGCGGTTTGCGATCTTGACGCGAGAGTATTCAACCTGTTCACCTTCCAGGAAGTCGGAGCTGCCCGCGTTAACGATGGTAGCTTTACGCAGCATCTGACGAACGATAACTTCGATGTGTTTATCGTTAATCTTAACGCCCTGCAGACGGTATACGTCCTGTACTTCGTTAACGATGTAACGAGTCACAGCATGAACACCACGCAGACGCAGAATGTCGTGCGGCGCTTCCGGACCGTCGGAAATTACGTCACCACGTTCTACACGTTCACCTTCGAACACGTTGAGCTGACGCCATTTCGGAATCATCTCTTCGTACGGATCGCTACCGTCTACCGGGGTGATAACCAGACGACGTTTACCTTTGGTTTCTTTACCGAAGGAAACGATACCGCTGATTTCAGCCAGGATTGCCGGCTCTTTCGGACGACGTGCTTCGAACAGGTCCGCAACGCGCGGCAGACCACCGGTGATGTCCTTTGTACCGCCGGATTCCTGCGGAATACGCGCCAGGGTGTCACCTGAGCTGATCTGTACGCCATCTTCCAGCTGAACAATCGCTTTACCCGGCAGGAAGTACTGCGCAGGCATATCGGTACCCGGGATCAGAACGTCGTTACCCTGAGCATCAACGATTTTCAGTGCCGGACGCAGATCTTTACCACCTGCGGTACGTTCTGCGGAATCCAGAACCACCAGCGAAGACAGACCTGTCAATTCGTCGGTCTGACGAGTAATGGTCTGGCCGTCGATCATGTCAGTAAAGCGTACAAAACCGCTTACTTCGGTGATAACCGGCATGGTGTGCGGGTCCCAGTTTGCAACGGTTTCGCCGCCAGCAACCTGTTCGCCATCGCCTTTTGCCAGTACCGCACCGTAAGGTACTTTGTAGCTTTCTTTGGTACGACCGAATTCGTCGATCAGTTTCAGTTCGGTGTTACGGGAAGTGATAACCAGTTTACCGCTGGAGTTCACAACCGACTTCACGTTGCTGAGCTTGATGCTACCTTTGTTTTTCACCTGGATGCTGGATTCAGCAGCCGCACGAGATGCCGCACCACCGATGTGGAACGTACGCATGGTCAGCTGTGTACCCGGTTCACCGATGGACTGTGCCGCGATAACACCGATTGCTTCACCTTTGTTGATGATGTGGCCACGCGCCAGGTCACGACCGTAGCAGTGCGCACATACACCAAAGTCGGTGTCACAAGATACAACAGAACGTACTTTAACCGCGTCGACAGAGTTCTCTTCCAGCAGGTCACACCACTGTTCGTGCAGCAGCGTGTTGCGCGGAACGAGGATATCAGCAGTACCCGGCTTCAGAACGTCTTCAGCAGTTACACGACCCAGTACGCGATCGCGCAGCGGCTCTTTAACGTCACCACCTTCGATAACCGGAGTCATCATGATACCTTCATGGGTACCACAATCGTCTTCGGTAACCACCAGGTCCTGCGCCACGTCAACCAGACGACGAGTCAGGTAACCGGAGTTCGCCGTTTTCAGTGCGGTATCCGCCAGACCTTTACGAGCACCGTGGGTGGAGATGAAGTACTGGAGTACGTTCAGACCTTCACGGAAGTTCGCGGTGATTGGCGTTTCGATGATGGAGCCATCCGGCTTCGCCATCAGACCACGCATACCAGCAAGCTGACGAATCTGTGCCGCAGAACCACGCGCACCGGAGTCGGCCATCATGTAGATGCTGTTGAAGGAAACCTGCTTCTCTTCTTGACCGTCACGGTTAATAACGGTTTCAGTTTGCAGGTTATCCATCATCGCTTTGGATACACGATCGTTCGCCGCAGCCCAGATATCGATAACTTTGTTGTAGCGTTCGCCCGCAGTTACCAGACCAGACTGGAACTGCTCCTGAATTTCAGCAACTTCTGCTTCTGCCTCGGAGATGATTTCGTGTTTCTTCTCCGGGATGACCATGTCATCGATACCAACAGATGCACCAGAACGCGCTGCATATGCAAAGCCGGTATACATGATCTGGTCCGCAAAAATAACGGTCGGTTTCAGACCGAGAATGCGGTAGCAGGTGTTCAGCATTTTGGAGATTGCTTTTTTACCCAGCGCCTGGTTGACGATGGAGTAAGGCAGACCTTTCGGTACAATCATCCACAGAATGGCACGGCCAACAGTCGTGTCTTTCAGGCTGGTTTTCGCTACTAATTCACCGTTTGCATCTTTTTCATACTCGGTGATACGCACTTTAACGCGCGCATGCAGAGAAGCCAGACCAGAGCGATACAGACGTTCTGCTTCTTTCGGGCCAGTCAGCACCATGCCTTCGCCTTTGGCGTTAACACAGTCGCGGGTCATGTAGTACAGACCCAGTACAACGTCCTGAGACGGAACGATGATTGGTTCGCCGTTTGCCGGGGACAGGATGTTGTTGGTAGACATCATCAGCGCACGCGCTTCCAGCTGGGCTTCCAGCGTCAGCGGTACGTGAACAGCCATCTGGTCACCATCGAAGTCGGCGTTATATGCCGCACAAACCAGCGGGTGCAGCTGGATAGCTTTACCTTCGATCAGTACCGGTTCAAATGCCTGGATACCCAGACGGTGCAGAGTCGGTGCACGGTTCAGCAGTACCGGGTGTTCGCGGATAACTTCGTCCAGGATATCCCAAACGACAGCTTCTTCGCGCTCAACCATTTTCTTCGCAGCTTTAATGGTGGTAGCAAGACCACGCAGTTCCAGCTTGCCGTAGATGAACGGTTTGAACAGTTCCAGTGCCATTTTCTTCGGCAGACCGCACTGATGCAGACGCAGGTATGGACCTACGGTGATTACAGAACGACCGGAGTAGTCAACACGCTTACCGAGCAGGTTCTGACGGAAACGACCCTGTTTACCTTTGATCATGTCGGCCAAAGATTTCAGAGGACGCTTGTTAGAACCAGTGATCGCACGACCGCGACGACCGTTATCCAACAGGGCGTCAACCGCTTCCTGCAGCATACGTTTTTCGTTACGTACGATGATGTCCGGCGCAGCCAGATCCAGCAGACGTTTCAGACGGTTGTTACGGTTAATGACGCGACGATACAGATCGTTCAGGTCAGAAGTCGCGAAACGACCACCATCCAGCGGAACCAGCGGACGCAGATCTGGCGGCAGTACCGGCAGAACGGTCAGGATCATCCACTCTGGTTTGTTACCAGACTGAACGAACGCTTCCAGCAGTTTGATACGCTTGGTCAGCTTCTTACGCTTGGTTTCGGAGTTGGTTTCGTTCAGCTCTTCACGCAGCTGTTCACACTCTTGCTCCAGATCCATGCTCTTCAGCAGGGCCTGGATTGCTTCCGCACCCATCTTCGCGTCGAATTCGTCACCGAACTCTTCCAGCGCGTCCAGATACTGTTCTTCAGTCAGGATCTGCTGACGCTCCAGATTGGTCATACCGCCTTCGATAACCACATAGGATTCAAAGTACAGCACGCGTTCGATATCGCGCAGCGGCATATCGAGCAGCAGGCCGATACGGGACGGCAGCGATTTCAGGAACCAGATGTGCGCAGTCGGGGAAGCCAGTTCGATGTGGCCCATACGCTCACGGCGTACTTTAGTCTGGGTCACTTCAACACCGCACTTCTCACAGATGACGCCACGGTGTTTCAGGCGCTTGTACTTACCGCACAGGCACTCGTAATCTTTTACCGGCCCAAAGATACGGGCGCAGAAAAGGCCGTCACGTTCTGGTTTGAACGTACGGTAGTTGATGGTTTCCGGCTTTTTAACTTCACCGAAAGACCATGAACGGATCATGTCTGGCGAAGCCAGAGCAATTTTGATCGCATCAAACTCTTCGGTTTTAGTCTGCGCTTTCAGAAACTTTAATAAATCTTTCACGGATTTGCTCCCGTCGGAGTTAGCACAATCCGCTGCCGGGTTTTACCCCGACAGCAGTGACCTGTTTGAGCGAGAATTACTCGTCTTCCAGTTCGATGTTGATACCCAGCGAACGAATCTCTTTCAACAATACGTTGAAGGATTCTGGCATGCCCGGCTCCATCTGATGGTTGCCGTCCACGATGTTTTTATACATCTTAGTACGGCCGTTCACGTCATCAGACTTAACGGTGAGCATTTCCTGCAGGGTGTATGCTGCGCCGTATGCTTCCAGCGCCCACACTTCCATCTCCCCGAAACGCTGACCACCGAACTGTGCCTTACCACCAAGCGGCTGCTGAGTAATAAGGGAGTACGGACCGATAGAACGGGCATGCATCTTATCTTCAACCATATGCCCTAGTTTCAACATATAAGTTACACCCACTGTTGCAGGTTGGTCAAAGCGTTCGCCTGTACCACCATCACAAAGATAAGTCTTACAATAACGAGGCAATCCAGCTTTATCTGTCCATTCATTTAAATCATCCATAGAAGCACCGTCAAAAATAGGAGTAGCAAATTTCACACCCAACTCTTTTCCGGCACGACCTAATACGGCTTCGAAAATCTGACCAATATTCATACGAGAAGGCACACCCAGTGGGTTCAGCACGATATCAAGCGGACGTCCGTTCGGAAGGAATGGCATATCTTCTACAGGAAGTACACGGGAAACAACACCCTTGTTTCCATGTCGTCCGGCCATCTTATCACCAACGGAGATCTTTCTCTTCTGTGCAATATAAATACGTACTGCCTGATTTACTCCAGGGCTCAGCTCATCGCCGTTCTCTCTTGTAAATACCTTGGCATCTACGATAATACCATATTCACCGTGGGGTACTTTAAGGGAAGTATCA
>OHVU01000180.1_pt1 | contig 23455 bp, 19 predicted proteins | sample 1579551 | NCBI WGS metagenome assembly OHVU01 (sample SAMEA3882520, study PRJEB24775) | human gut metagenome | biome: human-associated habitat; feature: intestine environment; material: feces | place: Netherlands | collected 2009/2010 | reverse complement strand
ACGATCCACGCATAAGCTGAGAGGTATCAACCAGGGATGCAAACCTTGACATTCTCCCTGCGGATTGCTATAGTAGCAACGTTAACGTATAACTACATAAGATTATAGGACGCAGGAGGTTTTAGTATGTCCAATTTTTTTGCTTTTGCAACAAAAAACAGCTGGGATGAAGATGTCTTTCAGCTTACTACCGGTGGTATTCTCACCATTGTTGCACTGATCGTTTTCTTAATCGTAGCTGCTCTTTTTATTCATAGTCGTAAGGGCTCCCACAAGCTTTCCACAAAGCAGTTAGTATTTTCTGCTGTTGCCATGGCACTTGGAACCGTAACATCTATGATTAAGCTGTTTCACCTTCCAATGGGCGGCTCCATTACGCTGTTCAGTATGCTGTTCATTGTATTGATCGGTTACTGGTACGGTCCCGAAGTCGGTATTATGACTTCTGTTGCTTACGGACTTTTACAGTTCGTCATCGATCCGGTCTTCTATTCCATTCCACAGTTGCTGGTAGATTATCCTCTGGCTTTTGGTGCATTGGGATTATCCGGTTTCTTCCATGACTCCAAACACGGACTGATCAAAGGCTACATCGTCGGTGTGCTCGGGCGATATGTCTTTGCATTTTTATCAGGACTCTTATTCTTTGCTGCATACGCAGAGGGAAGCGGAATGAGCGCTCCGGTTTATTCCTTAGTTTATAACGGATTCTATTTAATACCGGAAGCCGTCATCACTTTAGTGATCATTGCAATCCCTGCTGTCAGCAAAGCATTGCAGCACATCCAGCAGCTCGCCCGTGAATAATCTACAGATCATCCTTTAACTGCTGGTATACTTCGGATGTCTTCTCGTCTTTATCGGCTGAGAAGATATAACATCCGTCTTCCGTCTGAATCAGGATAAATGCCTGATTCTGCGGATTAACATTCATTCGGCATTCGCCAAATCCTTCCACATTATAGATTCCTCTTTGTAAATTATCCATATCGGTTCCAATTACTTTACTGTTGCTTGGTAGTTTATCTAAGAACATGATAAACTGCATCGTATCAACATCTATCGTGTAATTCGTTCTTGTCTGCCCCGATTCCAGAACTCCGTCTTTATAAGTAAGTGTCAACGGAAGTGATTGTGCACGGACTAAATATACGCCAAACACTAATAACAGGGCGATCAGTACCCAGGCTAACGCGCTCAGGAATTTTCCCATTGGTTTTGCATGGTTGATACAGGTTCCGACTCCGATCTTTTTTTCGCCATTCAGACGCGTATCACCCGGATTATAATAAAAAATTCCATGTCTCCACTGCTCATCGATCTGTGGAAGGGAACATCCATCCATATAATGATGTTCTGCTTTCAATGTTTTTACTCTGGCATTCGCAACCCAATATGGCAGATAGCTGCATACGACCAACAGTAAAAATAGGATCATCCAGAGCAATACCTGTACGGTTCCATTGTCTGTTCCAAACATCACTGCCGGCGCAGCCACAAAAATCACTGTGAAAATTCCCAGCATCGTCATATATTTTTTCTGAACCCCTTTGATCTCCTCGTTTTCTAATTTTTCATTTGGAACCGTAATTGAAAAAATCTCATTTTCTCCCGGATTCTTTGCTTTCCACATAATTCCAAACTGAGCGATTAATACGATATAATAACAAACTGCAATGATAATGCTGACGTTCATGCCAACTGCTCCTTTCTACTACCTACTCTGCTTTTTATGATCAGCGTCCCTTCATGGCCGCCTTACATTCATACATCTTCTGATCTGCCCGCTTGATCGTATCGTGAATATCATGATCGGACTTCTTATCATACGCTGCATAACCGGATGCTACAGACATTTTATTTTCAAAAAATCTTCCATTCAATGCCTCGATCCTGTCGTTCATTCCTCTTCGCAACTCCATGAATTCTTCTTCGGTAACACCTTCTGTCACTGCACAGAATTCATCTCCACCGATCCGATAGACTTTTCCATACATACCGAAAATATCCTGAATGATCTCGCTGCATACAATAATGTAATAATCTCCGGTCGCATGACCATGTGTATCGTTAAAATATTTCAGATTGTTCAGATCGAACATAACTGTTGCCGACTTTTGTGTTGCTTCATATGACATCAAATCATGTTCAAATGCTGTACGGTTAGAAAGTTTTGTCAGTGCATCGATTCTTGCTTCCTTCGAAATACTTTCAAACTGCTCACCTAAACGCATCAGGTGAACGGAATTCTGAAATACAATGCAAAGCATGATCACGATATAGGCCAGTAGGGCATATCGGCTCAATCTTGCAGAATCCACCGTCTCACACTGCAGATAACGTACCATATCATATCCCACAAAAAACAGAAGTTCACCCAGACACAGCCCCTGTATGATCATTCTTCTTCGCTCTTTTTTCTTACCCTGTACAATCCGTTTTCCAACAATCCAGAGCATCCAGAGGAATCCGATACCGTAGACAACGTATGCCATCCATATGGTTTCCCTATAATCTCTGATCCCCAAAAACTGCAGAACCGTTGTCACTACAAGTATCACCACATTGGCAACACAGATTCCATCGTATATCTTACTTTCTTCTACTTCACAGAAATTTTTCACAAATGAAACCAGTGGAATTAAAAGCATCTGGAATACGATAAATGCCACCTGATTTCCCCTCACATTCTGGGCATAGATCAGAGAGATGATCTGTGTCTGAATACCGGACCAGAATGCCACAACAATAGAAAACACTCCCAGCCAGTATAAATAATCCGGCACATGGAGTTCCCGCTGGAAATACATCAATCCGATAATAATTGCCAGTCCAATGGCAAACATCAATATTGATGCAAACAGAGCCAAAGAACGGTCTGTAATAATATCAACGACAATCTTTGCACTGTCGCCATATATAATATCCGGAAGATTCTCTGCTTTATCTTCGTAGACCGGTTCTAACTCAATGGTTAGTGTCTTTCCTGCATACTCCGACGAAAGATTGATAAAAGTCCAGGTTGTTCCCGGTGTCTTACTGGTTTTTTCATAGTCCTTTGGAATATTAAAAGAATAGACCATTTCATTATCCACATAAGCATGTATCACATTATGTCCCATATAAAATGCTACCGTGTCACCATGTGCAATCTCCTGCGGAAGCTGTTTTTTTAATATGAATTTTTTCTCATTATTTTTTCTTGGAAGTGTATCGGGAAGCTGCTTATAAAACTTCTCTTCCGTTCCCACACGAATAACCCAGTTGTCATTATATCTTCTCTGCTTCGCATTCGTAAGGGTATTTCCTTCATCTTTTGCGCTTACAATCAAAACAACGGCCAGTAGCAATCCGACAATGGCCGTTATAATATATTCTTTAAAAAACTTCATATGCTCACCTGCTCCTGTGTCGCATATAGCTTCCTATATGTAACTGTAAATTTATATATATTGTACCATAGACCCCCTGTAGATTCAATGAAATAATGCCCTTTCCGGCAGTTTCCCCGCATTTACAATCCGTCGGTTTTCCTATATTTACGTTCATTATTGTGCGACTTTTTATTGTTTTTTCATTTAATATTTATCTTTTTATTGTTTTCACATAAATTTCACAATTTTATTAGCACTCATCTATTGACAGTGCTAAAAATCCGTGCTATAGTTCTACTTGAACAAAGGAAATAGAGAAATAAATCGAAACCGAGTTCAAACATAACTTCAACACTTCGGATTCTCCGACAGTGCTTAAATATCAACAACGTCATAGAAAGGAGACATGACTTATGATGATGCCTAGTATTTTTGGAGAAAACTTATTTGATAACTGGATGGACTTCCCATTTGAAGATGAATTCTTTGGTAAGAAGAATCCTCTGTATGGAAAACATGAAAAGAACCTTATGAAGACAGATGTCCGCGAAACCAAAGACGGCTATGAAGTAGACGTTGACCTGCCGGGATTTAAGAAAGACAATATCTCAGCACAGCTTCAGGATGGTTACCTTACCATTTCTGCCAGCAAAGGTCTCGATAAGGATGAACAGGAAAAAGACGGAACCTACATCCGCAAAGAGCGCTACAGCGGCAGCATGAGCCGTAGCTTCTATGTAGGCGAAGGCGTTACCCAGGACGATGTTCATGCAAAATTTGAGGACGGAATCCTCAGACTGAGCCTTCCTAAGAAAGATGTAAAATCTCTTCCTAAAGAGAACTTCATCGCTATTGAAGGCTAACTCCTTTCAATAAGTTCCTTTCAGAAACATAATCTCTAGTGAAAAATCCGGATGCCGACTGGCACCCGGATTTTTTTATCAATCTTTCTTATAACGCCACATAATGATTGCCGTTACCAGCATTAAAATGCTAATCTGTATTCTCCGCAGACCGGCTTCTGCAAAATAACAGGTAATGTATGATTTTTCCGTTAGCACTCCACCCGGGAATACGGCGATACCGGATGCGACTTCTATCAGCACATTCAATCTGCCAATGCACCGGACGGCACATATCCTAATCCGTTCATACCGCACTCTTCTTTCATTTCATTCTGATCTTTATCATTTTTAGATTAACACCTTTCGAAAAATCCCGTCAACATTTTTCACGCATCTGATAGCGGAAGGTCAGATAGAAGATGATTCCTTTCGCTACGGAGGTCAGCGTCAATGCCCACCAGATTCCATCCAGACCTAATGAGGTACGACTTAAAACCATTGCTAACGGAATACGCATAGAGGTCGCCGTAATACTGATCGCACTGCACAATTTTGTCTTGCCAAGGCCGGACAACGCTCCGATCGTCATCAGTTCCACGCACATAAATGCTTCACTGAATCCGATGATGATCAGATAACTGATGGCTATTTCCATGGCTTTTTCTTCATGGAAAAACACTCCGGCTATCGGCCCCGGAAAAATAATAAATGCCAGCATGATCAAAGCTCCCCAGATGGCTACCGTCCCAAAGGAGATCCGGTAGCCTTTCTGCACACGGTCCATTTTTTTCGCACCATAGTTCTGACCGACGAAGGCATTTAATGCCGCCGCAAATCCGTCCGCCGTATTCCAGGAAACGGATTCTATCTGTCCGCCCACCCGCTGGGTTGCGATCGCTTCTGCACCAAACGCTGCCACCATTCTGGTCAGCACCATGGAGATCATACAGTATACCATTCCCTGTATTGCCGTAGGACCTCCGATCTTACAGATGTTTCCAAGTTCTTCTTTGGAAAACGGTTCAAAAAGGCGGATTCCTTTGAGTACATTTTCTTCTTTTTTCGAACGGAATACTCCGACCATCATCACAAACATAACGACAAACTGTGCGCTGACCGTCGCAACTGCTGCTCCTGCCACTTCAATCCTCGGAAACGGCCCTACTCCTAAGATCAAAAGAGGATCTAATAACAGGTTAATCAGCAGTCCGATAAAGTTCGCTACAAACGGTGTCTTAGAATCTCCCTGCGCTGTATACAATCCGGTCAGTGTCAGGTTTAAAAAGGAAAACAGGATCAGACCGCAGGTGATGCGCATATATATTTTTGCATCTAAGATTGTTTTTGCACCCTCTAATTTAAAAAATGCAACCAGCGGATCTGTAAACAACAGACTGACTACCGCAAAGGCAAGTCCTAAAAGGATTGAAAGCTGCACGGCTGTCTTAGCATACCGGTGTGCCTGCTCTTTATCTCCGCGTCCAAGGCACTGTGCCACATGCACCTGTCCACCCATGCGGGCAAGTGAAGCAAGTCCCTGCGACAGCCAGACATACATGCCGCCAACTCCCACCGCAGCCACTGCCTTAGAGCCTAACAGTCCGATCCATGCCATATCCGTGATATTATAAAGTGTTCCTAAAAAGGAAGAGATCATGATCGGCACCGCCAGTCCGGTCAGTGATTTTAAGATCGGCCCCTCTGTAAGCGGAACCTGTTTTTGTATCTTCATTTGTATTGCTCCTTCTATATGATCAAAATTTCTCGTTTTTTCATTTCAGCCACGGAATAGCTTAAATCATTTTGTCCGATCTTTCAATATCATTTTACTTCCTTTTTTTATAAAAAGGGTATAAAATAAGACAAAGAATTACGAATAAATACGAAAAAATATACGAAAGAGGTGTTTTTATCCATGAAAAGAAAACGATTTGGTGCGTTACTTTTAGCACTGACACTGACACTGTCTCTGATCGCTCCCGGCACCTGTCCGACTGTTCATGCCATGACAGTTTTAGAGACAGATACTTCCACTGCTTCTGACGGCTGCACCATGTTAGGCATCTATGGCTCTTACTACAGCAATGCCAAAGAGGCTTTGGACAAAATTAACGATATCCGGAAAGAGGCCTGCACTGCAGGAAATGTACCGGACCCGAGGAATCCGGAAAGAATGTTAACGCCAAGTGACTATTCCCCACTGAAATGGTCCAGTGACTTAGAGCGTGTTGCCAGAATCCGTGCTGCGGAAGCCGGTATTGCTTATCACTTTATGGATTCCGGACATCAGCGGCTGAACCAAAAGGAAATTTCAGACATCGTCTACAATGGTCATCATTCTTCTGCAGAAGATCTTTCCTATTATTACAATAAGGATATGATCGAGGGAATCCTCTTATGGTATATGGAGAAAAGAGACTGGGTAAATCAGGATTACTCAAAGACTACCGGTCACTATACCAGTATCATCAATCCTAACCATACTTATATCGGACTGGGCGGATTTTATACAGAAGCAACCCAATATCCTGCTACATTAGCAGGAGAGCTTTCCGCTACCTCCGAACAGGGACTCGATGAAACGATGCTCTCTGCTCCTAAGGATGTAATGCAAAAAATCGAGGTTTCTGACGACTTTATCAAAAACAACCTGTTAGATGGCACAACCACGATTGAGACAGACCAGACAACTACTCTGACTCCGATGGTACAGATTCAACGCAAGTCCACCCGAAAGCTCTGGATGCCAGGCACCTTTACTTATTCATCCTCCAATACGGCTGTTGCCAAGGTTGCAAACACCGGTGTTGTGACCGGAGTTACTGATGGTACTGCCACGATTACCGTTCGATCAGGCAATCATGTCATTGCTTCCACGGAGGTTACGGTGAAGTGTGCACATCCTTTAAAAATGACATCTTCTACTCCATCCACCTGTCAACGTGCCGGAGAACGTGTCTACTACTGTAGTGTTTGCAACAAAACCACGAAACAGACGCTTCCGTTAGCTGCACATGACTATGTGTATGGTACTGCTGACTCCAGCGGAAAATGTACCGGTGTATGTTCTGTGTGTCATCACACTGTGACCATCACACCACCAACTTCTTTTTCACTGCTCTGGGTAAATGAGTCTTTCGGATATGCTGAGTATAGCGATGATTTTCCAAAGTATAACCCAATTCCTTCTACGATCGAATGCTATATAAGCGGGGTCAAAGGCGATGAAAATTATTGCGATATGGTCATTGAATCCTCCGATGAGTCGGTACTCCTTCCACCGGATCAGGTCTATCCGAATGCACCTTTGAATCCGATACAGGTAAAAAAACCGGGAATTGCAACACTGAGCATTTATCCAAAATATAACCCGCGTATTAAAAAGACTTTTATTGTCCGGGTCGGTGATGCCGGAAGTGTTGACATAGCTCTTGCTGATGTAACACTGTCCCCAAACTCCTATACTTATAGTGGAAAATCCTGCACCCCGGCGGTGAATGTCTCTTATTATGGCACACCTCTGACACAGGGAACCGATTACACCGTTTCCTATGAAAATAATATTGCTGCCGGAACTGCCGTGGTTACCGTTTCAGGAAAAGGCATTTTCAAAGGAAGTATCCAGAAAAATTTTACGATCAAAAGTGCAAGCACAAACGCCCATACACATCAGGCGGTCAAAACTCCTGCCGTTGCAGCAACCTGTACAACTCCGGGACACACCGAGAGTTCCTACTGCTCTGTCTGCGGTGCTGTGATCAAAAGCCAGACATCTCTGCCTGCTAAGGGTCACAATTATATAAATGGAAAATGCAGCAACTGCGGAGATTATCTCTACTTAGATGCTTCCGGTTTACGCTACACCATTAACGATGACTTATCCGGCGGCTACACGGTCAGTGTATCGGCTGTCCCGAAAACAACTTTAAGAGGAGAGATCACGATTCCTTCTAAAGTTACGATCGGTAAAACTTCCTATACCGTTACGATCATCGGAAAAGATGCTTTTGCAGACCAGAAGAACCTGACCTCTGTCATTCTGCCACCGACGATCACCAATATAAAAAGTGGTGCTTTTTCTAACTGCAGCAGTCTGAAAAGTGTGACATTCCAATCCACGACAGCACCATCCGTTGATACGAATGCATGGACCGGCACTGACACATCGGCTGTGACACTCATTATTCCGGAATTAGGAACCGGTTACCGGAATATTATCGTACCGCTTTCCGGCGTTAACGTGAAAAAGACACCACATGTCCATTCTCTGCAAAAACATAAAAAAGTTTCTCCTACCTGCGAAAAATCGGGGCATGTAGAATACTACACCTGTTCCATCTGCAACCGGGTCTATCTTGACAGTTCTGCTACAGCAGAAATTTTATATAATGATACCATCCTCTATCCGGTTGGACATGACTGGGATGAAGGAAAGTATGAGACCAGAACACGTTTTGTCATTACTTGCAAGCGTTGCAAGGCCCGGAAAGTATACAATGTGGAAGATAATCCTGCCGACCCGCCACGCCCAAGTTCCCCAACGGTGAATAAAAAGCTGGTGTTAAATACCTCTGCCGGTCTGAAATGGGTTCGCAATAATACCATTGACAAGTATGTAAAACCGGAGCTGAATAAAGCCGTAAAATCTACCTATAATTCCAATACGATTTCCTGGAATAAGGTAAAAGGTGCAAAAGGCTATCAGATTTATGCCTGCAAATGCGACCACAAGAAAAATAAGACAAAACTGACTTTACTTGCGACGGTTAAGTCCAACAAGACTTCCTACAAAATCAAAAATTTAAAGAAGAATACTTTTTATGAGTATAAAGTCGTTGCATACCGTAAAGTGGACGGCAAAAAGGTTGCCATCGGAAAGTCTTTAGAGCTTCACGCTGTGACGGCTTCTAAGAGCTACAAATATAGCAATCCAACGTCCATCAAAGTAAAGCAGAAAAACAAAGTCGTTTCTTCCATTTCCGTAAAGGTCAAGAAAACGGCACAACTTAAGAGCAGTCCTGTTATGCCAAAAGGCAAAAAACTAAAAGGACATACCGCAAAGATCCGCTATATTTCCTCGAAATCCTCCATTGCTTCCGTGAACCAGAAGGGTAAGATTACCGGAAAGAAAAAGGGCACCTGTTACGTTTATGCAGTTGGCCAGAATGGGATAACGAAGAAGATTAAGGTGAAAGTGAAGTAGTATAAAACAGAGCCTGCATCCAATATAACTCCTAAACAGATAAGATGATTTTCAAAATCTGCTTTAGGCATTGGATGTCGGGCTCTGCATTTTTAATATTCGGTTATTATCATTTCTTTTTCTTCGGGGCCGGCATCAGCCTTATTGCAGATTCTGTCAATAATGTGTTATCGCAAATGTCTCCCACCATTTTTCCGTTATAGTAGACACAATACTCGCCCATCATTTTTCTGGTAGTAACATTACCTGTTTTTTGCAGCTGTTCTGCAGCATTCTGTCCATGGAAAATCCCTCCATGATGCGGATCCCACCGCCGACTCCCTGCATGGTCCGGATCGGTATCCCTGCCTTGCAGAGTACTTCGATATCTCTGTTGATGGTTCTTCTGGAAACCTCAAATTTTTCTGCTAACTCCGGTGCTGTGATCATTTCCTGTTGCAGCAGAACGGAGAGGATTCCTATCAGCCTGTCTATCTTCATTTCTGACTCCTTGTATGTATTGTAACATGAGAAACATGTCAGATATATTATTTTTTATCTCACATTCTTAAAGTACTGTATCAAAATATTCTTGATATACTGGTACCTTCTCGCATAGGAATTTTCTACCCGGATCAATTCAAAACCGTGGGCTTTGCAGATGGCATTCTTTTGCTCATCCCTTGCCTTTACCAGTGCATTTTCCCGATGCTCTTTTCCATCGAGTTCAATGGCAAGTATCGGCATATCCTGTCCCTTATAGCCTTTTTCATATACCACAAAATCAAACCTGCCTGTATAGAACAGATCGTCATAGGAATTGTTCTCCTGAAATACATGGGAGATGCTGACTTCTTTTTGGACCACACAACGGTTATTGGTGTTTAAGACATTGTCCAATGCGTGGTTGAGTGTTGTTAAAAATGCCGCTTCTGTCTGTGTACTGTACGGTTTGATTCCAAGCGCCCTGGAGGAAGTCTCCCTTGCCGTCACTTGTGCTTCGCCATTTGTCTGAACATATTTGACAAGTTCGTAGATATCATCACTGTTTTCTGTATGCAGGCGGTCCAGTTCTTTCGCATCGGATAGTATGACTAACTGTTCTTTGGCTCTTGATGTTGCCACATTGATCAGTTCTTTATTATTTTTTAACCAGTCATAGGTGCCCTGCCCGGTCTGCTCTGTCAATGCAAGTGAAAAAAGTACAACATCCTTTTCGTCCCCCTGAAAGGCATGGACTGTGCCACATGGTACATCTTTCATACCGTTTTCCTGCAACATGGCATGGATCAGCTCTTTTTGATTGGTAAACGGTGTGATCACACCGATACTTTTATCAGGATTATCTTTGATAAACTCTATGATCTCTTCCGCTTCCCTTGGTGCGGTATTTTTGTAATTCGTGGTATTCCCTGCAATATTTTTAAATATCAGCGGTGTATCTGCCTGACTCTGACTGTTGATCACCAGTTTGTTGTTATAATATTTCTGATTGTTAAATGCAATGATTTTTTCATTACAGCGGTAATGGTGGCTGAGTAAAATTTCCTCACTGACCGCATCACAGGCTAAATACGTTTTATAGATGGAATTTTTGATATAGTCGTATTCTTCCGTTACGCTATATATTTTTTTCAATCTTTCATTATCTGCCGGATGCAGCAAAATGACCGGACTCAACTGCTGCGGATCTCCGACTAACATCAGACTCCGCCCTCTTATGATCGGCACTAAAGACATCGCAATGTTTCCCTGGCTTGCCTCATCCATTATGACCATGTCAAAGTAGGTTCCCGGCTCTCCGAGTTTATGTGCCGATATGGATGTTGTCGCAATGATCGGAAAGATCTTTTGGAATTTTTTTAAGTTTTCCGCTTTTCGTATATAAGCATTGAACTGCTGCACTTTTTTCTTTTCGTCTGCACAGTTTATGATTTCCATCAATTCCTGATTCTTTGGTTCTTTGAGTCGCTGGATGTATTTTGCCGAAGTATAATACAGATATTTTTTAAACATTTCTTCATCTTCTACAACCAGCTTTAATGCCTCTTCATCGGTAATGTCTCCGATCTGCGCCAGCTTTTCACGGACTTCGGCTAACTGCACGCCCTGTAAGTCCGTCTGAAACATCAGATGTTGATTGGAATCTGCCATTTTTAAGATGGCTTCTTCTCTTTCTTTCAGTTCGATTTTTTCTTCATGTCTTTGCAGAAGTTTTGTCAGCTTTTCGGTTCGCTTTGTCTTATCATCTTTATTTCTTTCTAAGGTACTGTCGAAAATAGCGAGGTCTTTCGTCCTTTTGTACAAATCCCTCATGTCATTGAGTGCCTGCAACACGCAGTTGTCATTTCCCAGACGGATGATCGGAAATGGGATTGCACCTTTGTTTCGATATGGTATGGATTTTAATTTTTCACACACGCCATCGATCGGATGATTGTTATAGGACGCAAACAAGACTGTCTTCTCGTTAAAGAAAGCAGTCACCATTGTATTTACGATCGTATTTGTTTTGCCCGTTCCGGGAGGCCCTTGGATGTATGCCAATGGATACTTCATCGCATTGTGAATCGCAAGGAGCTGATCCAGATTGATTTTTTTATCTAAAAGTGTGATCGGATAGTTCTTACGCCGATCCACCTGTTTTAAGAGTTCTCCAAAAAATGCCTTGATCGGTATCGTCACGTTGTCCGCTTCATACATTTTATGAATGGCTTCATACTCCTGATGCAGATCGACCATGACATCCCTGCCAACGGCAATGAGATATGGCATATCATCCACACCGTTGATCTGAGGATTCGATCTTGTTATTTTGTCTTTGATCAACTCCTGATTTTCTTCAAAGTGATTTAACAGTTCATAATCATCTGCATCTAAAAATTTTCGGATGCTAAATTTCGCTTCCGGTCTGTTTTTTTCTAAGGCAAACTCCATGCATACCGTAATCTCATCATCCTGCCTTAAGGTACGCTTTACCACATCCAACCGTAATTTTCTATATGCCAGCACATAGATCCCTTTTTGTGTATGAATGCTCATGACGTTAATGGCAAGCTGTTTGATGGTCTTCTTCGACGCTGCATTTTTTACGCCATATTGAAATTTTCTTACGATCTGTTGAAACTGTTCCCTGCTCAGATGATAATTGCCATGCCACTCGCTGTCTAAATGTTCTATCAACACATATTCTGTTTTATATGGAACGGAATCCATCTTGTTACAGTCCACTAAATAGTTTAAAATCTTCAAATTTGCAACGTGATCAAACACTCTCCGATACTTCACCGGATTACCGTTAATATCGTCTAAAAGTTTCTGATCCGTTTCAAAATAAGACCCTTCAATGACTTCTGATGACAAGATGGATTCTATATAAATGTATAACTCTGTAGTTGTGTAATGTTTCAGATGAAGTCCCATGACCTTCATCGTTTTTTTTACCGGATTGATATCTATGATACCAATCCAGTATTTTGTGATTTCTTCTTTTCCGTTCTTATATTCTATGCTCAGCCATTTTCTTTCATGGATGGCCCGGAAGATATTTCTATTCGCCATGATAATTCTGATTTACATAGTCATAAATAGCTTTGTTATCCTCTAACATACGACAGCCGACAATGTAAGTTCCCTCATTATCTGTGATACGGATGACATATCCTCTTAACGGCATATCCTCTAAGAAAGTAAAGCCTTTGGTATGAACTGTGATCATCGTATCCTTTGTATCTAAGATTGCTTTATCCTGTGTCTGGATCGCATATCCGTTTGCACTGATGTTTAACATCTGTCCTTCACAAACATGATCTGAACCACTCAGTCTGATCTCACATGCTGCCTTCAATGGCATACGAGGATATTTTCTACGATTGACTACTTTCGGATTGCCATTGACTGCAATGCTGTATTTTCTATCTCTGTATACAACCTCGGTATCATCCCAACCATAGACATTGTTATCTACAATGATCTGTACCGTATACTTCTGTTTCCGGTCATAGCTTAACTCTTCACCTTCACACTTCAGGCTATCCACCTGCAGAGCTCCTTTTTCATCCACATTGGAAATAATACCCTTGTACTCTTTCTTAGGCATTGCACCTTCTTCATATACACTCAGGTACATACCCGCTTTCAGGTCTTCCTTGCCCATGAATCCACCGGAACCAAGGTCTTCGATCAATGTTCCAACAGTTCCTTCGATCAGGATGATGTTTGAAGATGTTTCATCATATTTACTACGCATTACCTTTACAGTTTCGTCTGCTACGGAAATGTTCTGCGTCATCAGTTCTACTACTTCATTTACCTGATTCATGTTGTCAACCATGTTCTGGTTTGAATCCTCTACCTCGCCCATCGCATCATTGACAATTCGGATGTTTTCACCTAACTGTATGGAGTCCGTTGTGATGGAGTTGACACTCTTATCTACGATCATTACATTTTCTAAGTTGGTTGCAACAAGCTGTAATGTCTCTGTAATGGACTTCGTCATTCTGTCACTGGTCTGCTCTAATTTCTGCAGCGCACTACGGATACTGCCGGAGGATACCTGTGTCTCCTCACTCAGCTTACGGATCTCTTCTGCCACAACCGCAAAACCTTTTCCTGCTTCGCCTGCTCTGGCTGCTTCAATAGATGCATTTAACGCCAGTAAGTTGGTCTGGCTGTTGATCTCCTCTATCGTACCTGTTTCCTCTTTTACCATTGTAAACTCAGTACTGAATTCTTTCAGATTTTCTTCAACTTCTTTGGACAGGTTCGCCATTGCATTGGTACACTGAACTACTTCTGACAACTGTCCGGAACTGGTTTTTGCATTTTCCACGGACTGCTCCATAAGCTGTACCATTTCTTTGATGAGAGCAGCTACATTTTCTACCTGTTCACTGATCTTATCCGTTGCTAAAATGGATGACTGCGTCCGCTCATTCAGCACTTCATTATTAGATATCAGTGATTCCATATTTCTTACAACATCGGTAGCACCTTCCTGGTTCTCATCGGAAAGTTCACGCACTACATTCATTCCGTCTACAATGGAATTACTTGCTACTTTTACTTTTTCAATACTATGTACTACACGGTCTAAATTTCCCTTTACTGCATCAAGCATTGCTCCATCCGACTCTGCCAAATGCTTGATTGCCCATGTATAACTGAGATAGACCAGTATGACGCAGCCGAACATAATCTCATAGGATACGATATCATCATGTGTAAATCCGGTTGTGAACCAGTCTTTTATAAAAGTTACCATAACGTCAAACAAATTCATGATTCCACATCGGATCATCAAACTTCGATCTTTATAAAGCACCAGCATGCTGACTACAGGAAATGAGTATGCAAATGTAATATGATAATACGATGTAAACAATAGGAAGAAATAGAATATAAAATACCCTACTGCAACCATATGCTTACAGTTGTCATAATCCCAACCTTTAATCTTTATAAAAATATAGGTAAATACAAATGGCACCCAGCAGACAAAACAGAACAGAACTGTATATGGTACTGTTCTTGCACCTTTGACACATTCGGCTATATACGCTCCCGTCAGTGCCAGCCCTATGATTACCCACATTCGCAGTGCCTTTTTGTTGGCACTGATCTTAAAATACTTCTCATCGTAATCCATAAATCTCCTCCTAAGTTCTTTTTCTTTGCGTATACTTTTTCTCGCTACGTCCGTTTCCTTTGTCATGCATCGGAATGCCGACATGCCTTTCCTTTATTTTACTATAATTATGCGGAATATGCTATCTTTTTTTGGAAGAGATTGGAATAAGAGATTATTGGGGATGTTTTCTGTTTTAATGTCAAATACTAAGCACTAAAATTACGATGGGAAGCAGAATTCCCGGAAGATAACCAAAAACAAATGGTATTCCCCGATGCAGCACCATACTCTCTGATTCCCTGCTATAATCTGCGAAACGCTCGCCAAGATAATTTCCCCATATTGCTAAAAGAACCGCATACAAAATAGAAATCATCATGGAACTTACTACTCCTGAGATACTCATTCGAAATGCTGCTCCCATGGATATACCCGCAAATATAATAATTGGAAAGACGAGTATGATATACAATAAAATTTTTGCCTTTTTCAATTCCTGCATAAACACCGGAGAAGATTCCATGATCCAATGTCTTTTTCCTTCCATCGACATAGAACAATAGGTCGTATTACTGCATCCGATGAAAAAACAGATCAGAGCCGGAACGATGAATGTTGTTTTTTCTAATCTCATATTTCCCATGATCAAAAAATTCACCGGAACAATGATTCCAAGGATCAGTCCGATCGCACATTGCAGCAAATAGTATTTTGAACGGATGAACTGGTTCCATTCTTTTTGAACCAGAACTGCAAACAGACGCTTTTCTTTTAGCTGCTTTGCGATATCCTCTCTTGATGATTCACTGTAACTTAACGGACTTCTAAGGGCTGTGATCGTACCCTGGTAAGCTATGGTATGAATAAATAAAAACACCACATACCAGATGATCGACAGGAAACTAAAGAGAAATATGTATGCTCCTTCACCCTCTACAATTCCAAGCTGATAAAAACGGCCAAATTTAAAATTTCTTGTGATTTCTTTTAAAAATCCTGTTGCCGCATTCCCTGCTTCATAAACCACCTGCCCTGAAGCCACAAGATAAATCCTATCCACAACAAGAATCCCCAAAATACATGCAATGCACAAAAAGAATAAACAGATAAACGATACGATCTGATTCTTTTTCGGACTGCTTACCAAACTTAAAATAATGAACATTCCCACTGCTACCGCAATCCCGCCAAACGGAAGACTGGTAAGTAACAGTCCAAGTATCCATCTGCCAATGCCAAATCCTGCACCAAACTCTGTGCTGCGATACACCAGATACGTCGGTAATTCCATCAAAATGCATATCAAAAGATTACTCAAAAACATCATGATAAACATGACAAATACCTGTACCGCAGAAGAAAACGGCATGGACAATAAAAACTCACTATCTTCACTACCGCTAAAGGTCTCATTTATTTTGATCACGGTTGTAATAAAGGTTAATACGACTGCTCCAAAATATCCGACAACCGGAAGGATCTGTGCGAGTCCAAGTGTTTTTAGATAATCCGCTGCAAAATAGACTCCCGCAAACATAGCAGCATATAAAATGAAAAGCATCAGGCGCGAACTAAGATCGAACTTTTCCTGAACACGAATTTTTAATATAAGAAAAAAATTACGCATGTTTTTCCTCCAACCGACTTAAAAATATGTCTTCTAATGATTTTTCTCTTGTTAATTCGGATACTTTTCCAAATTCCACAAGTTTACCATGATCTATCATTCCAACCTTGTCGCATAAAACCTGCGCCACCTCAAGAACGTGTGTGGAAAAGAAAATCGCGTTTCCCTGTTCGCAATGCTCTCTCATGCATTTTTTCAAAGAAGCTGCTGCCTTCGGATCAAGTCCGACAAACGGTTCATCCAACACAAGCAGTTTCGGATTATGTACAAACGCTGCAATCAGTGCTACTTTTTGTTTCATTCCATGAGAATAAGAAGAAATCAGATTTCCAAGCTGTTCCGTTATCTCGAATTCATCTGCAAATCTAAGCGTCCTCTCCCGCCTTTCCTGCTCCGGCACTCTAAAAATGTCTGCGATAAAATTAATATATCCGATGCCTGTCATATACTCATATAAATCCGGATTGTCCGGCACATACGCACACATTTTCTGACATATTTTTCTCTTTGAAGAGATTGGGTTTCCATCAATCAGGATTTCGCCTTGTCCGATAAAACCAAATATTTCTCCTTTTTCTACTGATAAAGAAAGATTGTCTACTGCAACTTTATCATTATATTTTTGTGTAAAATTCTTGATTTCTAATATCATTTCCATCTTCGTTTTCCTCAGTTTGTTTAATTTAAATTTTGTTTTTATAGGATAATCGTTATAATTGCCCATGTGTTTTGGGTGGGATATTTTGTAGGATACGTCAATTATACTATATGTGTAAATGCTATGCTACTTGAAAATGGGGGAGGGGAAATTAAACGACTTTATTGTAAGGAAACTGGAAGTCCTTATTTACAGGACTTCCAGTTATTCTCATTCTCTGCTTCTTAATTTAATTTTTCTGCCCACTCTGCTTCTTTGAATCCCATAAGCACTGTATCACCATTTACGACCAGTGGTCTCTTTACTAACATTCCATTCGTTGCAAGTAAAGCTTATTATAAATCTCTACCGACATCACAGACGGATAGTAAATCTTATAAATATCGGCTGACTGCATAAGTCGTGTTGCCGTATCTTCTTTTCTGATATTCTCATCATATTCTGGAATGTCCTGCAACCTCTCAATCAATGTATCCCCAGACAATAATGGGGGTGACATTTTTGTTAAATCATAATTATTCATGTAAGCCTAACTCCCTGCTATGCATTGTATGTTTCTTTTGTAAGACATTCATCCTTCCTGTAATCATGTGCACCTCTTTCCTGATAATCAGGTTCTATCACACCTTTTCCCTTAAGGTGTTTCTTATAAAATGACTGTACTGTATCCATCAAATTCTTTTAATGGCTTCCAGACAGGCATAGTCATTCTGATGCAGTCAATTCCCAATAGCTGATTATCATTTACCTGTAGGATTCTGATAATCTTATCATCACGATACAATAATTCATTTTTTGTCATTTATCACAATCCCTCAATCTGTAACACCTCTGCGTCTCTAATAGCTTCTTGATGCTTCCAGCAGCTTATAATGCATTGGCTTGATTAATCTACTGCGATAAATACATTCCCTGACTATGATTGTTCCGTCAGTTTTCGTACAGACAAAATCCGTTGTATAATCTCCTTCTGCTAATCCTTCTAAATACACATTACATCTAAATTCTTCAATATCATTAGATTGTGACAATACATCAGCGTATGCTTCCTGTAATGAATCATATGTACGACATATATCTGTACACTTATGTACATAACGCTTTGTACACCTTCCTTTAAAATTTCTTTTTCGCATTTTAAGTAACCTCCTGTAAGTATTTGTGCTATGAATTATGGTTTTCCCAAAAACTTCCCAAATTTCTCCCAGATTTATCCCAAAAACGATAAAATACCCAGATTCATATGTTAAATGTTTTTGTGTAATTCTAAGCAATCCCAGCATTTATGGGCTTTTCTGGCTTTTTATATTTTCCCAAAAATGAATATTAAAAATATCACTATGTCCAAGGGCACTCCCCTTTATTCCCTTAGGGGCAAACTCTTCTATCCTCTTAAAGATAAAGGTGACTGCCCTTGAACAATCAAAAGTAATATATGTTGCTCTTGCTCAGATTCTTTCTCATAATTCATAAAACATTGATTCTACAAGGCTTTCGGCTACTATGAAATAAAAATAAAAGAGACCGTAAGATGAGGAATACTTTGACTCATCTTATGGTCTCTGATACTTTTTATTTTATTGTTGACGATACAGTTTTTTACCCTAAATACGATAAACCATATTGCCCTTTAACAATGGCTTCTATTCAAACTCTTAATTGTAAAGTTGTTTTGTGGTGTTCGAGATTGCTTTTTGCAGTAGAACGCCGAGAGTTTTGTCTGAATTCTACCTGTTGCGTGGATTTTATGAAGATTGTATTGTCATTTTATTGTCAGCACAATAATTCAACACCTCAACATATAATCCCTAATATGCTTATACCTATTTTATCTTTTCAAGCACAAATGATATTGCGTTTGATATAATTTTTCAAATTCTTCTAATATCAATCTAGTTGCATTTTTTACATTTTGACTTTTACTTGTTTTGCCAAAATAAATATTTGCCAAACGAGATTCAAATGCATCTCCTTTTACATATTTTCTAAAATAATGTGGAAAACCGTATTCAATAATGCAAAATCCATTCATTTCTCCAAATTCGAATCTATACTGTGCCTGAACTTGCCTAAGTATTAGCACATCATGATATGACGGATCAGAAATGTATTCTACATTCTCTAATGTTTCCCCTTTTTCACACTTCCATTCATCCATTTTGCAGAATCGGGCAACGGCTGTTTTGATTCCCTATCTGGTCCTATTTCTATATTTTTCACTGCTTCAAACTCTAAAAATCCATTTGGACTGTTATTAGCTATTGACAGCATAAACATAAATCGTTGATTATTACTGAATTCTTTAGCAGATAGCTCTGTTGCATTATCAGAAGTTGCTACTGCACCTTTGTCCTTTAAAAGTTTCACTACATCCTTAACAACTTTTCGATTAATTGCTTCGGTTTCAGATGATGTGAACTCATTTCTAAATGTAATTTCTCTTGTTTTTTCATCTTTTACAATTTCAACTCTTCCTGAAAATTTACTCTCACAATTTGCCCAATCTTTTGTAATATCCTCTCGCAAAATTTCGTATTCTAGAACAAGATTATTTTCAGAGTTCATTGTAAATTGCATATCAGTATTAACAGTATAATTACTTGAATCATCTACTATTTTTTGAGGCTCAATCAAAGAAAGTGGCACTATATCATTTAAATTTTCAGTTGTTGATGATTCGATTTTAGAGGTTCGAAATTTCACACTGTCTTCTTTGGTCTTTTGAAACTCTTGCAATTTTTCAAACTCTTTAGGACTTATTATTGAAAGTGTCAAAAGAGGAATTGACATTTGTTTAGAATTATCGCCAATAAATACCCCACGTTCTGCTAAAATCCCCTTCAAATCAGCCTCACTTATACATGATTTGCTTAACAATGGTTTTAGTTTTTCACCAACTGGAAGCAATGTTTTTATATTTATTTCTTCCATATATTAAATCACCTCATCTCTGAAATCTGGTTTATATGTTATAACCTCAATACTGTTCACAAAATCTGCATTTTCAAAAGAACTTTTTGCCATCAAAACCGCTTCCCTATGTTCAAATGAATTATAATCTGGAAATGCAATTGTAACCTTTGCAGTCCATGTACTAGTTAATTCCTGTGCCAATCCTATCAAACGTTCTAAATACTCTTTGCAAAAAGATTCCGCAACACCAATAAACAATCTTTTTTCGTCACCATTGCTAATTGCCAATGGGATAACATTTGAGTTAACATACTCATATGGCATTTCTTTTCCTCTATATACGCGTTGTATACTAGAATTATTCAATCCCGTATCAATATAAAAAAACTCAACATTTTCCTTACCATATTTTGAACGAGTGTATGATAACAACTGATATAAGAATTGTGCCCTTTTGTTGTCCACCAATGCTATTGTTTCATATACACATTCTTGATTCATATAAAAATTCCCTATTTTGTCTATCACACTTTCATTTTCGCGACCATCTTCACTTCCTCGATCAATCCAAAATATCAGCCCTGATATAACCTTCTTATCTGTATTAGGTATCTTTTTCTTGGCTAATTCGCATGCTGGATAGCACTCCATTGCATACGCCAAATCCAATACAAATTCCTTAAATTTACTTTTCACTCCGCTATCTGTTGCTGGATACCCATCTCTACATTTAACACTTACCAAAACATCTTGTTTAGTGGCATCCCTTAATTGAGATTTATATGTATAGACATAATCAATTCCATGCTTTTGGGGTTCTTTAGAATTTTCCTTTTTATGTTTTTCTTTATGTACACATGGTACCGTCACCCCACTATTTGCATTGTTCCATCCCATCAGCTCAAGAATGTTCTTTACAATTTGTTCTCCATATTCGCCCGAACTTTTCGCTTTTTCACCACCGGCCATTATATTTGCACCTCCTAATCTTCATCATTATAATATATTTTATAGTATTTTCTTTTCTTTTCCCTATCGTAACCTTTCTCAATCAGATTATCAATGTCATCTACAGTATCACTAAATTTAATCTCCACATTATCATCTAACTTGATGCATTTCTTTATTGTCTTCTTAATTTTAGTTACAGCATTCGACGATATACTAAATTTGTTATCTACATCATACGAATCTATATAAACTTTAAATTTATCCGATTCTTCCTGATTATCAAATACTTTTTCTGTGAATTTTTCCAAATCAAATTCTTCATTATTTTCAAAATACTCTACAGAATTGTTCATCAGTTCCAATCTTTTTTCAGGTTCTATATTTTCTTTTTTAGCAATATATTTTTTACAAGACTTCAATACCTTTGCTGTATTGGTATATTCATTTTTTTCTTCCTCAATCATCAAAAAATTCTTTTTCCAATACATAGCATCATTAATATTTCTATCCACAATATATACCTTATAATTTGAATCTGACAAATTAAATATAAGACAACCTTTATCCAATTTCTTAGGATTAATACCCTGTTGACATTCAATATCATATCTCTTTCCATTACTATTTACTTGCAAATAATAATCCTTAGATTCCGATTTATAAATTCCTATTGCATCAGTAACATTATCATCTATTATGCAATTTTGTAAATAAACTATATACAATTCTCCTGCTTTTATATTGGGATGCACTGACACTTCATACAAGTGTTTAGCAATATTGACAGATTGTTCATAAAACTCACTTGGGTTTTCAAATATATGTTTAACATAATTATATATTTCATTCATTGCAATATCTGTTTCATGTACAAATCTATATGTTACATCAAATTTAAATGTAGAAAAAAAGAATTGTTTCAAATATTGATTTGTTACTTCATTATTAGCATCACATATTTCCGTTGATATCTCTAACGATTCACCTTTAACTTTATTTCCCACATTATGAATAATCATATTTTTTATATTTACACTTGAAAAATCCTGCACGTTCTCACCACTTCCCTTTCCAGAATCAATTATTGCTTTTTTATGCCATCATCCTTTTCTGCTCTCCTACATTACGAATAACAACATATTCCGCTTCTTCTTTTTCTTTCTCCAACAGTTCCTTTGCAAACACTGCAATCGGTTCAGCAACAGCCAATGCCAATCTTACCGGCACTGCATTCCCGATTTGCTTATAAACCAAATCCAACTTTGCATTATCGTTTCTATTACTTGTTCCCCTGCTAAACTCATACCAATCAGGGAATGTCTGTATTCTAGCAATCTCTTTAACCGACAGCCTTCTATTGTTTTCTTCACCATCACTAAAGATATATTTGTCTTTACCTACATGCACCATAGGCTCTCCTGCCGGATGGATAGGTGCCTGTCTACCAGATGCCTGAATCGTAAAACTTGGTTGTGTCCAAAGTTTCTTTCGGTTACGTGACATAAAAATGGTCGAATACGAACCGGTAAAATAATCTCCCGGATTATCTTCCAAATCACCAATCGCATCACGAAGCGTAACTACTTCTTTTAAGCCTTCAACACCATACCCATGTGTTGGTTCTGGATGTACATATTCAAAGTCTATATCATTTCTGACACCAACCAAAATCACTCGTTCTCTTATCTGTGGCACACCATATTCTGCCGAGTTTAAAAGTTTGTGATATATTGTATATCCCGCTGCTGCAAAATCCTGAACAATCTGTTTAAAAACCTCGCCCTTGCCAAGAGTCATCATTCCTTTTACATTCTCAGCCACAAAAATTTTCGGTTTGCTCTGCATCAAACAACGAATAAAATGCAAATATAAAAAGTTTCTCTTATCATCAACCAGTCTCGGTCCAGCCTCAGAAAAACCCGGACAAGGGAAACCTCCTAATACAATATCCGCCTTAGGAAACTCCTTTATCTTTCTTATATCGCTTTTGTCCATATATATATATTTACCCGCATTCTGTGCATAGGTTTCTCTTGCCTCATCAAATATATCGTTTACATAAATCGTATTAAACACATTATTATTAATGTTTTCATCAAAAACCTTTTTATCAGCAAATGCAGCTTCCATAACTTCTTCACCCATAACGGCTTTTAATCCAGCTAATTCAAATCCTAAATCAAGACCACCACATCCCGAAAACAATGACAGCAAGTTCCATTTATTCGGATCATAGTTGAGTTTATCAAACTCTATTTCTTCACTACAATCAG
>OHVU01000162.1_pt1 | contig 24817 bp, 20 predicted proteins | sample 1579551 | NCBI WGS metagenome assembly OHVU01 (sample SAMEA3882520, study PRJEB24775) | human gut metagenome | biome: human-associated habitat; feature: intestine environment; material: feces | place: Netherlands | collected 2009/2010 | reverse complement strand
ATTTTCCGTAATGCGGATCGTTTTGATCCCATCCGGCAGATCGTTCATCACGATCCGATTAGCACGGATGATCCCTTCGCGCGAATCACGATATTTCACCTGCTCGCCGGTAACATACAGCGTATCGCCTTTCGCCTGGATCTGCGGATCGGCCAGTCCGGCGTTGTATTTCAACAGCGTTAACTGATTCGCCACCACCGAGTGCTGCAAAATGGCATCCTGCGGTTGCGGCTGGTATTTCGGTCGGGCGTTATCGTTGTAGGACGGGCGCAGATCGTTAAAGTTGGTGCGCAGCGTGACGCCAAACATAAAGGTGTTGCCACGTTCATAGCTAAGGTTAACGTCGGCCCAATCGGTAACGCGATAAATCGCCCCGACGTTAAACTTACTTTTTTGCTCCAGCTTCCCGGCAAAATCCTGCTGATAATTATTACCTTCATACTCCAGTTTCAGGCGCAGCGGTTGCCAGGGCGTCTGGTATTCCACGCCGCCAAACAGTGAGGCCGGGCCGTGGAACATCTGACTGCCGTCGATAGATCCCGCTTGTTTGTAGCTGTTATCGCGATAGCAATATTTATCACTGGCTGAACAGAGCGGATTTTTCACATTACCGCTGGTGCCCAGATATCCCCATCCCAGGCCGAGCGTAAAATCGAACGGCCCCCAGGCTTTGCTGGCAACAAGATATTCCGCATCAAACAGCCCCGTACCGCCGATATCCCGCGCACCAACCGCCACTTGCGGCAGCCAATAACTCTCTTCCCACAAACGCAGTTTGAGATCGAAGGCTTTATCTTTATACGTTTGATCGCCAGAGAACGCTTCGACGCTGCTGTACTGCCGGGTGCGCACGTCGGTGTAGCGCAGCGTTGTTTCCAGCCACGGGAAGAGTTGCACTGAAGCTGAGTAATAACGGTACTGATCGTTATCGCGATAGTTCAGGCTCAGCTCCCCTTCCCGCGCCATGCGCGCGGTGGGCGTTTGTAATAATCCTACGCCACCGAAATCCGATTGCGACGGACCAATGGGCGCAGGATATGTTTCGCCGTAGCAAGCTGTGCTAATGCCCAGCGCCAGTAAGCTAAGCAGATGTCTTTTTTTCATTATTGGGGTATCCGCTGCGTCAGAGTCTGAAGAATGTCGGCGTTAAGGGCATCAGGTGTCTCACTCCAGACGGAGTCCGCGAGGCCAACATAAATAATGCTGCCGGGCATCGGCTCTACGTGACGCTTGTTCCAATAAGCCACCGGCGCTTTTTGCGTGCGTCCGTCCGGGTAAACCACCCACGCGTAGCTGCGATCCGCACCGCTGAGCAGGCTCTGGTCAGAGAGATAGCTCGCCACGTCGCGACCTGGAGTGAATGACTGCTTGCCAGGACGACTGATAAGCCCGAACAACGTGACCGTGGACGGCGGCGTTCCGACCCACAGCGTGTAGTTGCCCTGCAACGGCGGGTTACCGCGTTCGGCAACGCGGACGATATCAGGATCAAGATTGATTTTTTGCCTGCCCGTCACCTTCAACGCCTGAATTTGCTGGCGTAAGGCGTTAATCGCGGCGGCATCGTCGGCGCTGGAATCTGCAGCCAGTTCTGCCAGCCGTGTCAGCAACGCCTGCTGCTGACGCAATGCAGCCGCCGTGGCCAGCTCTTCGCTAATCACCGCTCCGGGCCACCAGCTGTTTGCCAGCCGCGGTTGGCCTACCAGATCGATTAAATGCTCTGCGCCCGTCAGCGTTTTGGCCTCACTGCTGCCATTGCTGAACACCTTGACGGTTCCCGCCGCGAAGACTGATGACGCCCCCGCACTCAAAAGCAACGCGACAATAGTTTGTTTAATCATTGTTTTGCCGCCTTGATGAGGGTGGTTTTCACCGGGAAGTAATCCGCGCCGAGATACTGTTCCGACTGGCGAATTTGCCCTTCGCTGTCGATCCAATAGCGGTTATGCCAGCGCGCCTGGTCAGTGAAGACTTCTTCGTCCAGCACGCGAACCGGGGTTTCATCGCTGCCGACTTTGACGGTATCGGTGCCATTCCATTTGAAGACTGAGCGCGCGGTGGCGTAGCGTACCTGCTGGTACTCGGTCCAGCCCATCGTGCGCGTCCAGGTTGCACCATCAATGATTTGTGCGGGTTTAATCAGCGGGTCGGCGGCAAGGTTATTCACTTCAATCAGGTTGTCGCCGCCAAGCAAAGTCTTCACCAGACGACCATGTTGTGTGACAAGGGTGGCCTGATCCTGAGTGACCCATTTTTGTTGTCCGTCTTCAGCGAAGGCCAGCACCACAAATAACTGCGGCCCGCCATTAAGCTGCATGTACTGGCTGGCGTAGGGCATATTTTGAATATCATCGTCCGTCAGCTGTACGCCTGGCGTACCGAACAGACTGTCCCATAGTGAATTGCCCAGCTCTTTAGTCGTGGCTGAACAGGCCTGTAATAGCAGGCAGATAAGAATGAGTGCAGGTCGCTTCACGACTCTTCTCCAGAGGGGCAGAATAACCACACCGGAGTGTGGTTATGGTTAATCCCCTTCATACTTCAAGCTGCAGATGCGGTGACCGCACTCGTTCACCCCGGTCACATAGTTATCTATGCTCCCGGGGACTCACTCGCTTGTCGCCTTCCTGCAACTCGAATTATTTTGGGGATACATACTTTATTACTGGGTACTGGTGGTCGTGGTTGTGGTGGTCCCGGTATTAGAACCATCACCGCCACCGGTTGCCGCGAGCGCGACACCCACCGCCGAGCTTACGGTGCTGACGCTGGTCGCGGAGGAACTCCCCGCCGAAACCGACGTTGCTGCCGATCCTGCCGCTTCGCCCACCTGTACAGGTGCAGCCCACGCAGAAGTCGCCGCAAGCGCAGATATGGCAAAAATGCCATACAGAACTTTTTTCATAACAATTTCCCTTCATTGAATGAATGGAGATTTACCCAAAAACATTTCGGGCGGGATCGAGTATACACAACTAAAGCATGCGAATTACGGCGCGGGGAATTAGTGATGGGGTTTTAGGATAATTGGAATGAATATCAAATATAAGCTTCAGCCTATATATAAATAGCACTAAAAATCATAAGCTTAAAATAAAAATAAAAGTAATTAATCTGCGTATTTTCCGAAATCAATCACGATTAAAAATCTATTTTAGGATTAACCTCACGGTATGATTTCCGTTAAATCACAGACAAGGGGATTTATCTGATAAAAAATGCCGACATAACGTCGGCATTGTTTTTAAGGCTATTTAATCAATCGTACTATGTATTAATTGCCGAATACGATGTACATATCGGCATCGACCTGTAGGCCTGATAAGACGCGACCGCGTCGCATCAGGCATCGGTTGCCGGATGCGGCGTGAACGCCTTATCCGGCCTACATATCGACAATGATTAACCGCGCCACGCTTTATAGCGGTTAATCAGACCATTGGTCGAGCTATCGTGGCTGCTGATTTCTTTATCATCTTTCAGCTCTGGCAGAATACGGTTCGCCAGTTGTTTACCCAGCTCCACGCCCCACTGGTCGAAGGTGAAGATGTTCAGGATCACGCCCTGAGTAAAGATTTTGTGCTCATACAGCGCAATCAACGCACCCAGGCTGAACGGAGTGATTTCACGCAGCAGGATGGAGTTGGTCGGGCGGTTACCTTCGAACACTTTGAACGGCACCACGTAGTCAAGCGTTGCCGGATCTTTACCCTGATCGCGATATTCCTGCTCAACCACTTCGCGGGATTTACCAAACGCCAGCGCTTCGGTCTGAGCAAAGAAGTTAGACAGCAGTTTCTGGTGATGATCAGAGAGCGGGTTATGGGTGATAGCCGGAGCGATGAAATCGCACGGTACCATTTTGGTTCCCTGGTGGATCAGCTGATAGAACGCGTGCTGACCGTTCGTGCCAGGTTCACCCCAGATAATCGGGCCAGTCTGGTAATCCACAACCTTACCGTTACGGTCAACATACTTACCGTTGGATTCCATATTGCCCTGCTGGAAGTACGCCGCGAAACGGTGCATATACTGGTCATACGGCAGAATCGCTTCAGTTTCCGCGCCAAAGAAATTGTTGTACCAGATGCCAATCAGCGCCAGCAGTACAGGCAGGTTTTTCTCGGCAGGCGTGGTGGAGAAATGCTTGTCCATCGCGTGTGCGCCAGAAAGCAGTTCAACGAAGTTATCAAAGCCGATGGAGAGAACAATCGACAGGCCAATCGCTGACCACAAAGAGTAACGACCGCCGACCCAGTCCCAGAACTCGAACATGTTGGCAGTATCAATACCAAACTCGCCAACGGCTTTGGCGTTGGTTGAGAGCGCCGCAAAGTGTTTCGCAACGTGCTTCTCATCACCTGCCGCTTTCAGGAACCAGTCACGCGCGCTGTGGGCGTTGGTCATGGTTTCCTGAGTGGTGAAGGTTTTAGATGCTACCAGGAACAGCGTGGTTTCCGGGTTTACTTTTTTCAGCACTTCCGCGATGTGAGTCCCATCGACGTTAGAAACAAAGTGCATGTTCAGGTGGTTTTTGTATGGACGCAGTGCTTCAGTCACCATGTACGGGCCGAGGTCAGAACCGCCGATCCCGATGTTCACTACGTCAGTGATTGCTTTGCCGGTATAGCCTTTCCACTCACCGGAAATAATCGCTTCCGAGAAGGTTTTCATCTTCTCCAGCACCGCGTTGACTTCCGGCATAACATCTTTGCCATCAACCAGAATCGGGGTATTGCTACGGTTACGCAGCGCTACGTGCAGTACGGCGCGGTTTTCAGTGCGGTTGATCTTCTCGCCAGAGAACATCGACTTAATCGCGCCCGCCAGATCGCACTCTTTCGCCAGATCTTGTAATTTCGCCAGCGTCTCTTCAGTGATGCGGTTTTTGGAGTAATCCACCAGCATCTGATCGTCGAAGGTTGCGGAGAACTTAGAAAAACGATCGCCGTCTTTAGCAAAAAGATCGGCGATCGTAACGTCTTTCATTTCATCGAAGTGTTTCTGTAGTGCCTGCCAGGCAGCGGTCTGCGTTGGATTGATGTTTTTCATTAGCAATACTCTTCTGATTTTGAGAATTGTGACTTTGGAAGATTGTAGCGCCAGTCACAGAAAAATGTGATGGTTTTAGTGCCGTTAGCGTAATGTTGAGTGTAAACCCTTAGCGCAGCGAAGCATTTATTAGCTGAACTACTGACCGCCAGGAGTGGATGAAAAATCCGCATGACCCCATCGTTGACAACCGCCCCGCTCACCCTTTATTTATAAATGTACTACCTGCGCTAGCGCAGGCCAGAAGAGGCGCGTTGCCCAAGTAACGGTGTTGGAGGAGCCAGTCCTGTGATAACACCTGAGGGGGTGCATCGCCGAGGTGATTGAACGGCTGGCTACGTTCATCATCGGCTACAGGGGCTGAATCCCCTGGGTTGTCACCAGAAGCGTTCGCAGTCGGGCGTTTCGCAAGTGGTGGAGCACTTCTGGGTGAAAATAGTAGCGAAGTATCGCTCTGCGCCCACCCGTCTTCCGCTCTTCCCTTGTGCCAAGGCTGAAAATGGATCCCCTGACACGAGGTAGTTATGTCTGAAATTGTTGTCTCCAAATTTGGCGGTACCAGCGTAGCTGATTTTGACGCCATGAACCGCAGCGCTGATATTGTGCTTTCTGATGCCAACGTACGTTTAGTTGTCCTCTCGGCTTCTGCTGGTATCACTAATCTACTGGTCGCTTTAGCTGAAGGACTGGAACCTGGCGAGCGATTCGAAAAACTCGACGCAATCCGCAATATCCAGTTTGCCATTCTGGAACGTCTGCGTTACCCGAACGTTATCCGTGAAGAGATTGAACGTCTGCTGGAGAATATTACTGTTCTGGCAGAAGCGGCGGCGCTGGCAACGTCTCCGGCCCTGACAGATGAACTGGTCAGCCACGGCGAGCTGATGTCGACCCTGCTGTTTGTCGAGATCCTGCGCGAACGCGATGTTCAGGCACAGTGGTTTGATGTACGTAAAGTGATGCGTACCAACGATCGATTTGGTCGTGCAGAGCCAGATGTAGCCGCGCTGGCGGAACTGGCCGCGCTGCAGCTGCTCCCACGCCTCAATGAAGGCTTAGTGATCACCCAGGGATTTATCGGCAGCGAAAATAAAGGTCGTACAACGACGCTTGGCCGTGGAGGCAGCGATTATACGGCAGCCTTGCTGGCGGAGGCTTTACACGCATCTCGTGTTGATATCTGGACCGACGTCCCGGGCATCTACACCACCGATCCACGCGTGGTTTCCGCAGCAAAACGCATTGATGAAATCGCGTTTGCCGAAGCGGCAGAGATGGCAACTTTTGGTGCAAAAGTACTGCATCCGGCAACGTTGCTACCCGCAGTACGCAGCGATATCCCAGTCTTTGTCGGCTCCAGCAAAGACCCACGCGCAGGTGGTACGCTGGTGTGCAATAAAACTGAAAATCCGCCGCTGTTCCGCGCGCTGGCGCTTCGTCGCAATCAGACTCTGCTCACTTTGCACAGCCTGAATATGCTGCATTCTCGCGGTTTCCTCGCGGAAGTTTTCGGCATCCTCGCGCGGCATAATATTTCGGTAGACTTAATCACCACGTCAGAAGTGAGTGTGGCATTAACCCTTGATACCACCGGTTCAACCTCCACTGGCGATACGTTGCTGACGCAATCTCTGCTGATGGAGCTGTCTGCACTGTGCCGGGTGGAAGTGGAAGAGGGTCTGGCGCTGGTCGCGTTGATTGGCAATGACCTGTCAAAAGCCTGCGGCGTTGGCAAAGAGGTATTCGGCGTACTGGAACCGTTCAACATTCGCATGATTTGTTACGGCGCATCCAGCCATAACCTGTGCTTCCTGGTGCCCGGCGAAGATGCCGAGCAGGTAGTGCAGAAGCTGCATTTTAATTTGTTTGAGTAAACACAGTATGGCCCGGAAGACATTATTTCGGGCCGTATTGTTTTTCTTGTCATTATGCCCATAAATAAACGAGTCTATTCCCTGTTAACCAGCGTCTTTATCGGAGAATAATTGCCTTTAATTTTTTATCCGCATCTCTAACTAATTATCGAAAGAGATAAATAGTTAAGAGAAGGCAAAATGAATATTATCAGTTCTGCTCGCAAACGAATTCCCGTACACTGAACTCTCTGGCTCACTGAGGGCACCATCATGGCACTCCCCCGTATTACCCAAAAAGAGATGACTGAACGCGAGCAGCGTGAACTTAAAACACTGCTGGATCGGGCGCGGATTGCGCATGGTCGCGTACTGACCAACTCCGAAACTAACAGCATTAAGAAAGAGTACATCGATAAATTAATGGTCGAGCGTGAGGCTGAAGCGAAAAAAGCCCGCCAATTGAAGAAAAAGCAGGCTTATAAACCGGATCCTGAGGCGTCATTTAGCTGGTCAGCAAATACGTCGACGCGCGGCAGGCGCTGATTAACGCCCCTTCTTTTTGCGCCCCGGCGAGGTAAAACGCTTACCGTTGGACGCCGGGCGACCGCCTTTTTCCGCCGTTTTTTCCATCTTAACGACTGGACGTTTGATGCCTACCGTTTTCGGTTTGGCCTTCGCTTTAGGTTTTGCCTCGGAAGAGGAATTTTCAATGAGCTTAAAGAGATCGATTAACTCATCGTCGGTTAAATCGCGCCACTCACCCAGCGGAATGCCGCTTAAGCTGACGTTCATAATGCGCGTACGTTCCAGCTTTTTCACTTCGTAACCAAAGTGCTCGCACATGCGACGAATCTGACGGTTCAGCCCCTGCACCAGGGTAATGCGGAAGACAAACGGTGCTTCTTTTTTGACTTTGCACTTTTTAGTTACTGTCCCGAGGATCGGTACTCCCGCCCCTATACCACGAATAAATTCATCGGTAATCGGTTTATCAACCGTCACCAGATACTCTTTCTCATGATCGTTACCCGCACGGAGGATCTTATTCACCAGATCGCCGTGATTGGTGAGGAAAATCAGCCCCTGGGAATCTTTATCCAGGCGGCCAATCGGGAACACGCGTTTGCTGTGGTTAACGAAATCGACAATGTTATCGCGCTCGCCATCTTCGGTGGTGCTGACAATACCGACGGGCTTGTTCAGGGCGATAAGTACCAAATCTTCGGATTCCCGAGGCTCAATCAACTGACCGTTTACTTTCACAACGTCGCCGGGTTTCACCTGATCGCCAATGGTGGCTCGCTTGCCATTAAGGAACACATTGCCTTGCTCGATATAGCGATCCGCTTCGCGGCGTGAGCAAATTCCGCTTTCGCTGATGTATTTATTTAAACGGACTGATGAGTCGGGCAGCATAAATTCTCCTGTAAAACGCGGAATATACCGTACCTCTTAGCGGGGAAAAACAGGGTTATGCGGCAACGTCGAAATTAAATGTGATCTGCCACGCCTTTTATCACAAAAGTGTCTCCGGAAGTACGATGCAAATTTGCCTGGCAAAATAAGAATAATCAACAAATTACGCATCGCTGCACACCTGTGCTGATGACTACTACGCAGAGAAACAAATGTGCAAGAGAAAGCGCTATTTCCCCCCATGCAAAGAGTGAAAAATCGCTTTGAAAGGCCATCATGATGGGGTTATATCAGATCAAGCGGTGAGAAAGCGTATTTGCACAAATGTGCAGAACCAGGAGGCGGCAATGGAAAACAGTGACGATATCCGTTTGATTGTGAAGATTGCCCAACTCTATTACGAACAGGATATGACGCAGGCGCAAATCGCGCGCGAACTGGGTATTTACCGCACCACCATCAGCCGCTTGCTTAAACGAGGCCGCGATCAGGGAATTGTCACCATCGCCATCAACTATGACTACAACGAAAATCTCTGGCTGGAGCAGCAAGTGAAGCAAAAGTTTGGCCTGAAAGACGTTGTGGTGGTGTCAGGAAATGATGAGGATGAAGATATTCAACTGGCGATGATGGGGTTACACGGCGCGCAACTGCTGGATCGCTTGCTGGAACCTGGCGATATTGTCGGTTTTTCCTGGGGCCGCGCGGTGAGCGCACTGGTTGAAAACTTGCCGCAGGCGGGGCAATCGCGGCAGTTAATTTGTGTGCCGATTATTGGCGGCCCGTCCGGTAAACTCGAAAGCCGCTATCACGTAAACACATTAACCTACAGCGCGGCAGCGAAGCTGAAAGGGGAATCGCATCTCGCGGATTTTCCGGCGCTGCTGGATAACCCATTAATTCGTAATGGGATCATGCAGTCTCAGCACTTTAAAACCATCTCTGCCTACTGGGATAATCTGGATGTCGCCCTGGTGGGAATTGGCTCACCGGCCATTCGCGACGGCGCTAACTGGCATGCGTTTTATGGTGGTGAAGAGAGTGACGACCTGAATGCCCGCCAGGTTGCTGGCGATATTTGCTCGCGCTTTTTTGATATTCACGGCGCAATGGTTGAAACGAATATGAGCGAAAAAACACTCTCTATCGAAATGAATAAATTAAAGCAGGCACGGTATTCCATTGGCATTGCCATGAGCGAAGAAAAATACAGCGGAATTGTTGGTGCACTGCGTGGAAAATATATTAATTGTCTGGTAACGAATAGCAGCACAGCTGAACTATTACTGAAATAAAAATCTTCCCGATGTTTACCGTAATAAAAATTACGGCGGGTCCCTACTATCTAAAATCAGGAGTCTGTTATGCAAACGTGGTTAAATTTGCAGGATAAAATCATTATTGTCACCGGTGGCGCATCCGGTATTGGTCTGGCGATTGTAGAGGAATTATTAGCACAAGGCGCGAATGTACAGATGGTCGATATTCACGGTGGCGATGGTCAATATGAAAGCCATAAAGGTTATCAGTTCTGGCCGACCGATATTTCCAGCGCCAAAGAGATAAATCATACGGTAGCAGAAATTATCCAGCGTTTTGGTCGCATCGACGGTCTGGTTAACAACGCCGGGGTCAATTTCCCGCGTCTGCTGGTCGATGAGAAAGCGCCTGCCGGGCAGTATGAACTCAACGAAGCTGCATTCGAAAAAATGGTCAATATCAACCAGAAAGGCGTTTTTCTGATGTCGCAGGCGGTGGCGCGACAGATGGTCAAACAACATGATGGCGTGATTGTGAATGTTTCCTCAGAAAGTGGGCTGGAAGGCTCAGAAGGCCAAAGCTGTTACGCCGCGACCAAAGCCGCGCTCAATAGCTTCACGCGCTCCTGGTCGAAAGAGCTGGGCAAGCACGGTATCCGTGTGGTCGGTATCGCGCCGGGGATTCTGGAAAAAACAGGACTGCGCACGCCGGAATATGAAGAAGCGCTGGCGTGGACGCGCAATATCACCGTCGAGCAGCTGCGTGAAGGCTATACCAAAAACGCCATTCCTATTGGGCGCGCCGGAAGATTAGCAGAAGTGGCTGATTTTGTTTGTTATCTGCTGTCTGAACGCGCCAGCTATATCACCGGAGTAACCACTAACATTGCAGGCGGCAAAACGCGCGGCTAAGGAGGCTTTATGGTCAATGCCATTTTTTGCGCCCACGGCAAATTAGCCTGCGCCATGCTGGAATCGGTTCAGATGGTGTACGGCGATGCCAGGGTCGAGGCAGTTGAATTTGTGCCCGGCGAGAACGCCGGAGACATTGTGGCAAAGCTGGAGAAGTTAGTGAGCATTCACAATCATGACGAGTGGCTAATCGCCGTGGATTTACAGTGCGGCAGCCCGTGGAATGCGGCAGCGATGCTTGCGATGCGCAATCCTCGTCTGCGGGTAATCAGCGGCCTTTCTCTGCCGCTGGCGCTCGAACTGGTTGATAACCAGGACAGCATGAATGTTGATGAACTGTGTGAACACCTGACGCAAATCGCAAAGCAAACCTGCGTCGTCTGGAGACAGGTAGCAACAGCAGAGGAGGATTTCTGATGAACATTACGCTCGCCCGCATTGATGACCGCCTGATCCACGGCCAGGTCACTACCGTCTGGTCTAAAGTGGCTAACGCCCAACGCATTATTATCTGCAATGACGAAGTTTATAACGATGAAGTTCGCCGGACATTATTGCGTCAGGCTGCGCCACCGGGAATGAAGGTTAACGTGGTCAATATTGAAAAAGCCGTCGCGGTTTATCACAACCCGCAATATCAGGACGAAACCGTTTTTTATCTTTTCACTCGCCCACAGGATGCCTTAGCAATGGTTCGCCAGGGGGTAAAAATAGGTACCCTGAATATTGGCGGTATGGCCTGGCGTCCTGGTAAGAAACAGTTAACCAAAGCAGTTTCATTAGATGACGATGATATTAACGCATTTCATGAGTTAAATAATCTTGGCGTCATACTGGATTTACGCGTCGTAGCGTCAGATCCCTCAATCAATATTATCGACAAAATAAACGAACAGTTAATCGCAAATTAAATAATAGCGCCTGTGTACATATGCTTTAACAGGCAGGGATGACGACACTTAAAAGGTGACAAATCATGGAAATAAGTACCCTACAAATCATTGCTATATTTCTTTTTTCCTGTATTGCCGGAATGGGCAGCGTGCTGGATGAATTTCAGACTCATCGTCCGTTAATTGCCTGTACGGTGATTGGTTTAATTCTCGGTGATTTAAAAACCGGAATTATGCTCGGTGGTACGCTGGAATTGATAGCTCTCGGCTGGATGAACGTCGGCGCGGCGCAATCTCCGGATTCTGCACTCGCCAGCATAATCTCCGCCATTCTGGTTATCGTTGGTCAGCAAAGCATCGCCACCGGAATCGCCATCGCGTTGCCTGTGGCTGCGGCAGGCCAGGTGCTGACGGTGTTTGCCCGTACCATCACCGTAGTGTTCCAGCACGCGGCGGATAAAGCAGCGGAAGAAGCACGGTTTCGCACTCTCGATATTCTGCATGTCTCCGCGCTTGGCGTGCAGGCACTGCGCGTTGCTATTCCGGCACTGATTGTCTCGCTGTTCGTCAGCGCTGATATGGTGAGCAATATGCTGAGCGCCATTCCCGAATTTGTGACCCGTGGACTGCAGATTGCTGGCGGTTTTATCGTGGTGGTCGGTTACGCCATGGTGCTTCGCATGATGGGCGTGAAATATTTGATGCCTTTCTTTTTCCTCGGTTTCCTCGCAGGTGGCTACCTCGATCTCAGTCTGCTGGCGTTCGGTGGCGTCGGCGTGATCATGGCCCTGCTCTACATCCAGTTAAATCCACAGTGGCGTAAAGCTGAACCACATCCCCAGACCACCACTATCACCGCCCTTGACCAACTTGATGATTAACGGAGCCATCATGGAACAGAGAAAAATTACACGCAGCGATCTGGTGAGCATGTTTCTGCGCTCCAACCTGCAACAGGCATCCTTTAACTTTGAACGTATTCACGGGCTGGGTTTTTGCTACGACATGATCCCCGCCATCAAACGACTTTACCCATTAAAAGAGGATCAGGTTGCGGCGCTCAGGCGACACCTGGTGTTCTTCAATACCACGCCAGCCGTATGTGGCCCGGTCATCGGCGTCACTGCCGCCATGGAAGAGGCGCGAGCCAACGGCGCGGAAATTGATGACGGTACCATTAACGGCATCAAAGTCGGTCTGATGGGACCATTGGCAGGAGTTGGCGATCCACTGGTCTGGGGAACGCTGCGCCCGATTACCGCCGCGCTCGGCGCATCTCTGGCACTTTCGGGCAACATTCTCGGCCCCCTGCTGTTCTTCTTTATTTTCAACGCGGTGTGTCTGGCGATGAAGTGGTATGGCCTACAGCTCGGCTTTCGCAAAGGGGTGAATATCGTCAGCGATATGGGCGGTAATTTGCTGCAAAAACTCACCGAAGGCGCGTCGATTCTCGGGCTGTTTGTGATGGGCGTGCTGGTGACCAAATGGACGTCAATCAACGTACCGTTGGTGGTTTCACAAACGCCTGCCGCCGATGGTGCCACCGTCACCATAACCGTGCAGAACATCCTCGACCAACTTTGCCCTGGTTTGCTGGCGCTCGGTCTGACGCTGCTGATGGTTCGTCTGCTCAACAAAAAAATTAACCCGGTATGGCTGATTTTCGCCCTGTTTGGTTTAGGGATTATCGGTAATGCGCTGGGCTTCCTGTCCTGATTCTTCGCCCCGGCGCAACCGTCGGGGCCATCGTTCAACATGAGGTGGTTTATGAAAACAACAGCTCTGCGTCTTTATGGCAAACGTGACCTGCGTCTGGAAACCTTTGACCTTCCTGAAATGCAGGAGGATGAAATCCTCGCAACGGTGGTCACTGACAGCCTGTGCCTCTCTTCCTGGAAAGAGGCCAATCTGGGTGAAAACCATAAAAAAGTACCCGACGATGTGGCGACCAATCCCATCATCATCGGCCACGAATTTTGCGGCGATATTCTGGCCGTGGGTAAAAAGTGGCAGCACAAATTCCAGCCGGGTCAGCGTTATGTGATTCAGGCCAACCTGCAACTCCCCGACCGCCCGGATTGCCCCGGCTACTCCTTCCCGTGGGTAGGCGGCGAAGCGACGCATGTGGTTATTCCCAACGAGGTCATGGAACAAGATTGCCTGCTGGCATACGACGGCGAAACCTATTTTGAAGGCTCGCTGGTTGAACCGCTTTCCTGCGTGATTGGCGCGTTCAACGCCAACTATCATCTTCAGGAAGGTAGTTATAACCACACGATGGGGATTCGCCCGCAAGGGCGCACGCTGATCCTCGGCGGCACCGGCCCGATGGGGCTGCTGGCGATTGATTATGCGCTACATGGACCCGTTAACCCTTCGCTGCTCGTCATTACCGATACCGACAACGACAAATTGAGTTATGCGCGCAAGCACTATCCATCAGAACCGCAAACACTGATTCATTATCTCAATGCCACCGATGCAGCATTTGATACGTTAATGGCACTGAGTGGCGGTCACGGCTTCGATGATATTTTCGTCTTTGTGCCTAATGAAGGACTGGTGACTCTCGCCTCTTCCTTGCTGGCGACAGATGGTTGTCTGAATTTCTTCGCCGGACCGCAGGATAAGCACTTCAGCGCGCCAATTAATTTCTACGATGTGCATTATGCATTTACCCACTACGTGGGCACATCAGGCGGCAATACCGACGACATGCGCGCAGCGGTCAAATTGATTGAAGAGAAAAAAGTGCAGGCCGCAAAAGTGGTAACACATATTCTTGGGCTGAATGCCGCGGGCGAAACCACGCTTGAATTGCCTGCCGTCGGCGGCGGCAAAAAGCTGGTGTATACCGGGAAATACCTGCCGCTGACGTCACTCACGCAGATTCAGGATCAAGCACTGGCGGCAATTCTGGCGCGTCATCAGGGGATCTGGTCCGGTGAGGCGGAGCAATACCTGCTCGCCCATGCAGAGGCAATTTCCCATGATTAATCGCGCTACTTAACTCTGCATGTCGCTGGCTGGTCGCCGCGGCAACTTCGCGACCTGATGTGCGGCTGATTGCTGAAGCGGCACAATGTGCACGAGAAGGATAAAAAAACATCAGCGCCTTAAGGGGCGCTCAAATTGGTGGCAAAGTGCACATTGTTTATGCCGGATACGGAATGAAGCCTTATTCGGCCTACATAATCTTGAAAATTCAATATATTGCAGTTATCTGGTAGGCCAGGTAAGCGTAGCGCATCAGGCAATCCTGTGTTTGTCATCAGTCTCAGCGCCTGTGCAATATGTGACATCGTGAGCCATGTCAGTAAGTGGTTAAATTCGCAGTGGTAGCATTCCTTCCGTGTTTTCTTACTAACCGGAGAAGTAATGGAACTGCTTTTATTGAGTAACTCGACGCTGCCGGGTAAAGCCTGGCTGGAACACGCGCTGCCGCTGATTGCTGAACAGTTGCAGGGTCGCCGTTCTGCGGTATTTATTCCTTTCGCTGGCGTAACGCAGACCTGGGATGATTACACAGCGAAAACGGCTGCGGTTCTCGCTCCGCTGGGTGTTTCTGTCACCGGTATTCATAGCGTTGTCGATCCCGTTGCCGCGATTGAAAATGCGGAAATTGTGATTGTCGGCGGCGGTAATACTTTCCAGTTGCTGAAACAGTGCCGCGAGCGCGGGCTGCTGGCACCAATTACTGACGTGGTGAAACGTGGCGCGCTGTATATTGGCTGGAGCGCAGGCGCTAACCTTGCTTGCCCAACCATTCGTACCACCAACGATATGCCGATTGTCGATCCGCAAGGTTTCGATGCGCTAAATCTGTTCCCGCTACAAATCAACCCGCACTTCACCAACGCGCTGCCGGAAGGCCATAAAGGTGAAACCCGTGAGCAGCGTATTCGCGAACTGCTGGTCGTCGCGCCAGAACTGACGATTATTGGTCTGCCGGAAGGTAACTGGATCACAGTAAGTAAAGGTCACGCTACGCTGGGTGGCCCGAACACCACTTATGTGTTTAAGGCTGGTGAAGAAGCGGTGCCGCTGGAAGTGGGTCACCGTTTTTAAGTGAATTGCCGGATGCATGATCCGGCATCTTGTTCATAGTGCCTGATGCGACGCTTTACGCGTCTTATCAGGCCTTCAGGGTCACGATATTAATACTCGTCCCGTCCTTCATCTTCATCCGGCTGTTCCAACACACTGTAAGCCACCGAACAAAACAGCGAGTTCAGACGCTGCATATCTCCCAGTAAGCCTAAATGTAGCGAACTGGTTTCAATACTCTGCACGTTTTGCTGGTGCAGGCGATCGACGTGGGCGTGGGAATAGCGGCGATTAAGAATGCGAAAACGATGTTTGCTGCGGCGCAAACGACGGGCGCTGGTAACATCGCCAGAGAAGAAAACCGACATTGCCAGTTTTAAATTACTGAGCAATTGCTCATAGAGCGCATCCAGTTCCTTCAAGCCATCAAGCGAAAATGCTCGCCTTGCTGCCAGCGATTTGTCGGCAATTTCACTCCCCATGCGCTCGACGATATCGGAGGCCTGTTCAAGGTTGAGCGACATTTCGATGATCTCCGCCCAGCGGCGCGACTCTTCTTCTGCCAGTTCCTCTTTTGGCATCCGCGCCAGATACAGCTTAATGGCGGTATAGAGAACGTTGATGTCATCAGCCAGCTTACGCAGCTCTTTCTCCTGCCGTGGCTCGCCGTGCATCACTTTATTCAGCCCTTCCATCATCTGTTCCATGGCGTCGCCAATGCGCAGGGTTTCGCGGGCAGCGTTCGCCAGAGCAAGCGTGGGCGTATCCAGCGCGCTGACATCCAGATGTTTAGGCCGTAGCTGGGTATCCAGTTCCGGTTCATCGCGAATAATCGTTTTGCAAAACCGTGCCATCGGGTCAACGAATGGCAACATGACCAGGCAGCGTACAAGGTTGTAGAAGACGTGGAAATAGATCACCAATTCCGCTTTTGGCAATGGCAACTTCCCCATTGTCTCTGCCAGCAAATGAACAAACGGCAGGATAATCAGGCTACCCACCAGCTTAAACAGCAGGCTACCCAGCGCGACACGGCGGGCTGCGGCATTGGCGGCACTGTTGTTGAGCATCGCCAGCAGGCCGGAACCGAGGTTTGCACCAATCACCAGACAAAGCGCCACTGGGAAAGAGATAATGCCTGCGGCGGTCAGAGTCGCGGTCAGCAGTACCGCGGCAAGGCTGGAGTAGCTGATAATGGCGAACATCGCACCAATCAGCGCATCCAGCAAAATGTCGCCAGTCAGCGAGGCAAAGATCACCTGAACGCCGTTTGCCTGAGTGATCGGCGTTACGGCCTGCACAATCAACTCCAGCGCCAGTAAAATCAGCCCAAGACCAATACCGACGCGGCCCAGTTGCCCGGCGCGTGACTGTTTGCGTCCGAGGAAAAAAATCACGCCGATAAAAATAAGTAACGGTGACAGCCAGGATAAATCGAAGGTGAGAATACGCGCCATCAGCGCCGTCCCGACATCTGCACCCAGCACAATCACCAGCGCAGGCGCGAGAGCAACCAGATCCTGAGCGACGAACGAGGTCACCAGCATGGTGGTGGCATTACTGCTCTGCACCAGTGCGGTAACGCCGATCCCCGCGCAAAAGGCGAGCGGCTTTTTTTCGACGCTCCGGCTAAGGACAGTACGCAGACGCGCGCCGAAGACGCGCATTACGCCTGTTCGAACAATATGAGTCCCCCAGACCAGCAGGGCGACGGCAGAAAGCAGGTGAAGCAAAGTTAGCACGGAATCAGGTTCTCCTTTTTGTTATGCATTTTCCTGTTAAGATTTTTCTAATCACGTTGTTTTTATCCAGGCATTTCTCTTGTATGTACTTTCAGTATAAGAGATTTATACAAGAAAGCATTTAAAAAGGCATTTATATAAAAATCCACCTGTATCTGTTGCTATTTTTGTCACACTTTCCCCTGTCGTTTACACCAGATAATCGTTGTCACTTTTGTGACCTCTGAGAAGATAAACAACGAAATATTTAAGACCAGATCCTGTGAATAAAAATAATTAAGTAACAACGGTATTACGGAGATTGAACAGCTTACGGTAGCAAAACGCATAAACTCCTGAATCGCCAAAAAAGAGAAACTAAATAATTTTTGTCTTAAAAAACATTGCGCAGAAAAGAATAAAGAGAACAATAATACTATTTGTAGCGTAACAGTGGCGACTGCATAAGCGTAAAAACCGCCTTCAACACCGATATCCTTAAGTAAAGAAAGTGAATGAACGATATCGGAATAAAAAGGGATACGACCATTACCAAGCGAGTAGAACAGATATGTGGCTATCGCGATAACATCCATAACACCCCAAAAAAGAAGAATGTATTTTTTATATTGACGTTGCATAAAGTAAATCCTTTTTACGAAAACAAATATTACCAGGAATTATTATAATTGCGGGCGTTTTTGGATTAACACTCCACCCGTATTTTTTAAACCTCTGTCAGCTATACCTTCACTAAACAAGACATCGATACGCCCTTTACTTTTATCGTGATACAGAATACTGCATGAGATACACCTTATACCCTCTTTGGATTTACGAAAATCTAACCAATAACGACCATCATAAAATACCCACTCCACACCTGTTTTTATATTAATTATCCAATCATTATAACCTGTTGGTTTTTTTCCTAATAGTTCAGTAACTTCGGACTCTGAACATCCTTCGAAAGCAAAAAAATCTATTTCATCAATTTTTATCATGTTCAATAATCCATTATTTATGACATTAAAAACCGGGGCAAATACCCCGGTGTTATCACTTACTCGGCATCATACCCCAGATTCGGTGCCAACCAACGCTCAACTTCGGTAACGCTCATTCCTTTACGGCGGGCATAGTCTTCAACCTGATCGCGCTGAATTTGCGCCACCGCGTAATACTTGCTGTCTGGATGACTGAAGTACCAACCCGAAACCGATGCACCAGGCCACATGGCGAAAGATTCTGTGAGTTTCATGCCAGTGTGTTTTTCCACTTCCAGCAGCTCCCAGATTGTGGCTTTTTCCGTATGTTCCGGGCAGGCAGGGTAGCCCGGTGCCGGACGGATGCCCTGGTAGTTTTCGCGGATCAGCTCTTCGTTGCTGAGGTTCTCGTTCGGCGCATAGCCCCAGTAGACTTTACGCACACGCTCATGGAGATACTCCGCAAAGGCTTCCGCCAGACGGTCGGCAAGCGCTTTCACCATGATTTTGTTGTAATCATCATGCTGTGCTTCAAAGGCATCAGCTAGTGCGTCCTCTTCCAGCCCGCCAGTCACGGCAAATGCGCCGATGTAATCTGCTTTGCCGGAAACCTTCGGCGCAACGAAGTCAGCGAGACAGTAGTTAGCGAAGCCGGTTTTTTCGGTCTGTTGGCGTAGATGGTGGCTGACATTAATCACATGGGTACGCGTTTCGTCACGGTAGATTTCAATGTCATCGCCCACACGGTTTGCCGGGAACAGGCCCACCACACCACGCGGGTTCAGCATTTTTTCGGCGCTTAATTTATCCAGCATGTCGTTGGCGTCTTTAAACAGCCGCTGCGCCTCAACACCTACCACTTCATCTTCCAGAATGCGCGGATACTTCCCGGCCAGCGACCAGGTCATAAAGAACGGCGTCCAGTCGATGTAATTACGCAGCGTTTCGATGCTGGCTTCGACTTCCTGCACACCGAGACGGTGCGCCACCGGCGGCGTGTAAGCCTGCCAGTCAAAAGCGAAGTCGTTATCACGCGCCGCTTCCAGCGTGACCGGTGGTGTGCGTGGTTTCTTTCGTCCGTGCTGAATACGCACGGTTTCGTACTCCTTGCGGGTACGAGCAACGAAATCATCGCGCTGAGTGTCGGAAAGCAGCGCCGCCACCACACCAACGGTGCGCGATGCGTTCTGCACATACACCGTCGGGCCGCTGTAGTTCTGCTCGATTTTCACCGCCGTGTGCGCTTTTGAGGTGGTCGCGCCGCCAATCAATAGCGGAATGGTGAAGCCCTGACGCTCCATCTCTTTCGCCACGTTAACCATCTCGTCCAGCGACGGCGTGATCAGCCCTGAAAGGCCAATCAAATCAGCATTCACTTCTTTAGCGGTACGGAGAATTTTTTCCGCAGGCACCATCACGCCGAGATCGACAATTTCGTAGTTGTTACATTGCAGCACCACGCCAACGATATTTTTACCGATGTCGTGGACATCGCCTTTCACGGTGGCGATCACCATCTTGCCGTTGGTTTTACCCTGCTCTTTGCTGGCTTCAATAAACGGTTCGAGATACGCCACCGCCTGCTTCATTACGCGCGCCGATTTCACCACCTGCGGCAGGAACATTTTGCCCTCGCCAAACAGGTCGCCGACCACGTTCATGCCGTCCATCAACGGGCCTTCAATCACTTCAATCGGACGCGTAGCCTGCTGGCGGGCTTCTTCGGTATCCTGCTCGATAAACTCGGTAATGCCTTTGACCAGCGAGTATTCCAGACGTTTATTCACTTCCCACGAGCGCCACTCCGCCTGCTGGGTGTTAGCGGTGTCGTCGGTTTTGCTGCCGCGATATTTCTCGGCAAGCTCGAGTAAACGCTCGGTGCCATCGTCGCGACGGTTGAGGATCACATCCTCCACCGCGTCGCGTAGCTCGGTAGGCAGGTCGTCGTAAATCGCCAGTTGCCCGGCGTTGACGATCCCCATATCCATGCCATTGCGAATAGCGTAGTAGAGGAACACCGCGTGAATGGCTTCGCGCACCGGATCGTTGCCACGGAATGAGAAAGAAACGTTAGAAACGCCGCCGGAAATCAGTGCGTGCGGCAGTTCACGTTTGATGTCTTCACACGCGCCGATAAAGTCCTGCGCGTAATTGTTGTGCTCTTCAATGCCAGTTGCGACCGCGAAGATGTTCGGGTCGAAGATGATATCTTCAGCCGGGAAGCCAACCTCTTCGGTGAGGATTTTGTACGCCCGACGGCAAATCTCGATTTTCCGTGCGCGGGTATCGGCCTGGCCCTGTTCGTCAAAAGCCATTACCACGACTGCCGCACCGTAGCGACGCAACAGTTTCGCGTGATGGATAAAGGCGTCGACACCCTCTTTCATCGAGATAGAGTTAACAATGCCTTTGCCCTGGATACACTTCAGACCTTTTTCAATAAGGTCCCATTTTGAGGAGTCGATCATAATCGGCACGCGAGCGATATCCGGTTCACCGGCAATCAGATTGAGAAAACGCACCATCGCCGCTTCGGCGTCGAGCATCCCTTCATCCATGTTGATATCGATAATCTGCGCACCGTTTTCCACCTGCTGACGCGCCACATCCAGCGCCTCGCTGTATTTCTCTTCTTTGATCAGTCGCTTGAACTTAGCGGAACCGGTGACGTTGGTGCGTTCACCCACGTTCACAAACAGGCTATCTTCGCCAATGTTCAGCGGCTCCAGGCCGGACAAACGGCAGGCTACGGGAATTTCCGGTAGTTTGCGCGGCGCTAATCCTTCTACTGCACGACTCATCGCTGCAATATGTTGTGGCGTGGTGCCGCAGCAGCCGCCGACGATATTGAGAAAGCCTGCTTCTGCCCATTCACGTATCTGTTTTGCCATCGTGTCGGCGTCGAGATCGTATTCACCAAAGGCGTTGGGCAGCCCGGCGTTCGGGTGGGCGGTGACGTAGCATTCCGCAATACGCGACAGTTCCTGTACGTACTGGCGCAGTTCGTCTGGCCCCAGCGCACAGTTCAGGCCAAAGGTCAGCGCTTCGGCGTGGCGCAGGGAGTTGTAAAACGCTTCAGTAGTCTGCCCGGAGAGCGTGCGCCCGGAGGCGTCGGTGATGGTGCCGGAGATCATAATCGGCAGTTCAACGCCCAGCGCTTCAAACTCCGTTTTCACCGCAAAGACCGCCGCTTTGGCGTTAAGGGTGTCGAAAACGGTTTCAATCAGGATCAGGTCCGCGCCACCTTCCACCAGCGCTTTGGTGGATTCTCGATAAGCCGCCACCAGCTGGTCAAAAGTGATGTTGCGGAATGCCGGATCGTTGACGTCCGGAGAAATAGACGCCGTGCGGTTGGTCGGGCCGAGAACACCGGCAACGTAGCGCGGTTTCTCCGGCGTGCGGGCAGTCCACTCGTCGGCACAGGCGCGCGCCAGTTTCGCCGCTGCAAAGTTGATTTCCGCCGACAGGGATTCCATCTGGTAATCCGCCATCGCAATGGTCGTGGAGTTGAAGGTGTTGGTTTCGATGATATCCGCGCCCGCTTCAAAGTAGGCGTTGTGGATAGCGGCGATCACTTCCGGTTTGCTGAGCACCAGCAGGTCGTTGTTGCCTTTGAGATCGCATGGCCAGTCGGCAAAGCGTTCACCTCGAAAATCGGCTTCGTTCAGTCGATAGCTCTGGATCATGGTGCCCATACCGCCGTCCAGCACCAGAATACGTTCATTTAACTGCGCACGCAGTTGTTCCACTTTGCTGCTCACACTTGCTCCCGACACGCTTAACCCAGATTTAATAAAAATTCAACAAACCATACTGGCATAAACGCATCTGTGGTAAAAGCGACCACCACGCAACATGAGATTTGTTCAACATTAACTCATCGGATCTGTTCAGCAACTATTGCATTCGCTGATAATAAAAATGAAAATGATTTCCACGATACAGAAAAAGGAGACTGTCATGGTCGCACCCATTCCCGCAAAACGCGGCAGAAAACCCGCCGTTGCCACCGCACCAGCGACTGGACAGGTTCAGTCTTTAACGCGTGGCCTGAAATTACTGGAGTGGATTGCCGAATCCAATGGCAGTGTGGCACTCACGGAGCTGGCGCAACAAGCCGGGTTACCCAATTCCACGACCCACCGCCTGCTAACCTCGATGCAACAGCAGGGCTTTGTCCGTCAGGTCGGCGAACTGGGTCACTGGGCGATCGGCGCACACGCCTTTATGGTCGGCAGCAGCTTTCTCCAGAGCCGTAATTTGTTAGCGATTGTTCACCCTATCCTGCGCAATCTAATGGAAGAGTCTGGCGAAACGGTCAATATGGCGGTGCTTGATCAAAGCGATCACGAAGCGATTATTATCGACCAGGTACAGTGTACTCACCTGATGCGAATGTCCGCGCCTATCGGCGGTAAATTGCCGATGCACGCTTCCGGTGCGGGTAAAGCCTTTCTGGCCCAACTGAGCGAAGAACAGGTGACGAAGCTGCTGCACCGCAAAGGGTTACATGCCTATACCCACGCGACGCTGGTGTCTCCTGTGCATTTAAAAGAAGATCTCGCCCAAACGCGCAAACGGGGTTATTCATTTGACGATGAGGAACATGCGCTGGGGCTGCGTTGCCTTGCAGCGTGTATTTTCGATGAGCACCGCGAACCGTTTGCCGCAATTTCAATTTCCGGACCGATTTCACGTATTACCGATGACCGTGTGACCGAGTTTGGCGCGATGGTGATTAAAGCGGCGAAGGAAGTGACGCTGTCGTACGGTGGAATACGCTGACTTTTTCGCCTCTGATTTATACGAATCGAACGCTAAACCGCTGCCTGCGCCGATACGCATAAACATCTTCCACATGCCCTTCACGTATGCGGTTTTGTAGTGCGCGCCAGTAATCAGCGCGGAACAAGTCGGCGTGCATCTCTTCAAATAGCGGACCAATACGCGGGTCGGCACATAACCAGTGACGGAACTCTTCCGGGAAAACATCGCCCGGCGAGACGCTGTACCACGGTTCGCTGGCAAGTTCGTCTTCCGGGTAGCGCGGCAGCGGGATGTCGCGGAAATTCACTTCCGTCATGTAGCAAATTTCGTCGTAATCATAAAACACCACGCGCCCGTGACGGGTGACGCCAAAGTTTTTAAATAACATATCCCCAGGGAAGATGTTGGCAGCGGCAAGCTGGCGAATGGCGTTGCCGTACTCTTCAATGGCATCACGCAATTGCTGCCCCTCAACTTGCTCAAGCCAGATATTAAGCGGCACCATCCGTCGTTCGATATAAAGATGGCGAATCACAATTTGTTCGCCGAGATCGGTGATTTTTTCCGCTGCTTCCTGGAGCAGTAATTCCATTAATGCCGGGGAAATATGCCGCTTCTCCAGCACAAAGTTTTCAAACTCCTGGGTGTCCGCCATTCGGCCCACGCGATCGTGCTCTTTCACCAGTTGATAGCAGGCACGAACGTGAGCGGCAGACATCTCTTTCTGCGGCGCGAACCTGTCTTTGATGACTTTAAATACCCGATCAAAACCCGGCAACGTAAACACCAACATCACCATTCCACGAATACCCGGCGCTTCAATGAACTGCTCATTACAGCCCTGTAGATAAACGAGATATTCGCGGTAGCTTTCGGTTTTAGCGTGCTTCTGGCAGCCGATAGCCATATACAATTCAGCGGTGGTTTTACCTGGCAGAATTTCCCGTAGCCACTCGACCAGCGCTGCGGGCAGCGGTGCATAAACCATAAAATAAGAACGCGCAAAGCCAAAAACAATGCTCGCTTCGGCGGTCGTCGTCAGGCAGGTATCAATAAATAACTCGCCGTCGTCCGTCTGGTGGATCGGCAATAAAAATGGCAACGTGCCGGAAGGCGTTATTAGTTTGCCCACCAGCCAGGCTGCCTTATTGCGGTAAAACAGTTCGTTCGCCACCTGTAAATGACTTTCCGCGAGGTTGTCTGTCCCCAGCGTTTCCGTCAGATGGCGAACGATGTAATGAATGTCACGGCTTTTATTCTGCCAACGCAGACGCAGCGGCAGATCGCTGATAACGCGCATCAGCAGAGATTCCCAACCGTGATCGGGGTGAAAGTCTTTCGCCAGCGGGCGGGGAATGGTACGAAAACGGCGCTCTGGCTGGGAGCTAAAGATAAAAAGCCGCTCGGGAGTAAGCGAGCGGTGGTCAAATAACCGACAGTACACGGAGTTGAAAAAGCTCTCCGCAATCTCGAAACGCGGGTAATCTGGTAACAGCCGGGTGTAATGCTCTTTAACGCGCAGTAAAAATGCCGCGTCCGTGCTTTGGCCATTAGTAATGCAGCGCAGTTGCTCCACCACCAGACCCACGTGATGATCGTAAAGATGAATACGGTTTTTCATCGCCTGCTGGACAGCATGCCAGTCGGCTTGCTCGAAACGCTGCTGCGCCCCGGAAGTCACTTCGAGGAATCGACCATACTGAGCGTCGAAACCTTGCAAAATGGTTTGTGCAATCAGTAATTCCAGGCCACGCGGCATTTGTTGCCCTCGTCGGGAGCAGAGAATTGCCGGATAAGACGCGTAAGCGTCACATCAGGCGCTGATTGCCGGATGCGGCGTAGACGCCTTATCCGGCCTACGTTCGGCAACGGCTGTAGGCATGATAAGACGCGCAAGCGTCGCATCAG
>OHVU01000141.1_pt1 | contig 26683 bp, 20 predicted proteins | sample 1579551 | NCBI WGS metagenome assembly OHVU01 (sample SAMEA3882520, study PRJEB24775) | human gut metagenome | biome: human-associated habitat; feature: intestine environment; material: feces | place: Netherlands | collected 2009/2010 | reverse complement strand
TTATTTTTCTTATAGTGGATTTGCAATCAGATAAACTATGGAGGAATACCAGATGCAGGAATATCATAACAGAATCCGTGAATTACGCGAGGAAAAACATATAACACAGGTAAGATTAAGCACCGAGCTTGGAGTTGCCCAGGAAACAATAAGTGCATACGAACAAGGAAGGCATCTTCCAAGTGTCTCATCTCTTATGAAATTAAGCAGTATATTAGATGCAAGCATGGATTACATAATGATGAAATCTGATGTCAGAAATATGATTCAGGTTCAGTCTTTATCCGACAACGAAACAAGATTATTAGGCTACTATAAGAAGCTTAATGCTTCAGGAAAGGAAAAGGCTCTTTCGTATATTGAAGGCCTTAATGACGGTTTAAGGTCAGGCTGCAAATAATTTCATTAAACACATTAAGCCCCCGGACGCAATCTTGTCCGAGGGCTTATTATTTCTGTTCCAATATCTTATTTTTCAAGATATCCTGTGTATTCTGCTGTTCTTAATATATCATTAGCTCTTGCTATCTGTTCCTTATCAGGTGGCATTACATCAGAAAGTGTATACGGAATTCCTAATTCCTCCCACTTAAATACTCCAAGTGTATGATATGGAAGCACTTCAAATCTCTTAACAGTCTTTAAACTGGCAACAAAATCCCTTAACTGTTCAAGGTCTTCCTGTGCGTCTGTCACTCCTGGAACAAGAACATTTCTTATCCACATATCCTTATCATGATCAGAAAGATACTTTGCAAGGTCAAGGATGTTCTTATTAGTCCAACCTGTAAGGTCCTTGTGCTTCTCATCATTAATCTCCTTAATATCAAGAAGAAAAAGGTCTGTAACAGCCATCAGCCTGTCAAACTTTTCCAGATATTCCGGCTCCATCTTAAAAGGATTACCTGACGTATCAAGAGTTGTATGCACACCATTCTTTTTCGCAATTTCAAAGAGTTCTGTCACAAATTCCATCTGAAGAAGCGCCTCTCCACCACTTACAGTGATTCCGCCACCATTCTTCCAGTAATTTTTGTAACGGTAAGCTTTATCAAACACTTCCTGCGCTGTTTCTAATGTTCCGCCTTCTTCTTTCCATGTCTCAGGATTATGACAATATCTGCATCTCATATGGCAGCCCTTAAGAAATACAATATATCTTACCCCTGGTCCATCAACTGAACCAAAGCTTTCTACCTGATGAATTCTACCTTTAATACTTTCACTCATAGCATTTTCCTCTTCCAATAATTATTACTTTATAATGTATTATCACTTAATAACGATAATTTACTCCAAAAATGTCTACATTTTATAAAAACATATATTTGGTGCATTAAATATAACATATCCCCTATATATTGTCAGTTCGAATTGCTTATGTTCGCATAAAAAAGCAAAATGTAGACCTTTTTATCTCCATTTATCTGCTTTATAGCGCATTCTTTCCAGCTTATTTATCTCGTAACATTTTTCACACATGCCAAATCTATGATTCCATTCCAGTCTCTTCCCACAGCGTTTACATTTGTTGAAGAATTCACCATTAGTAAGTTCTCTTACTATGCGTTCTGATATCTCCTCTTTAAGCATTCTGATACGCTCATCATATTCTGATATATTAAGAGCATTACAGTATGAATTAAGCAGATCCATCTTCTTATACAGCTGTTCAAGGTCATCCAGCTTCATGGCTTCTATATCTTCAGATTCAGTATCTACATAATACCACATCCTGCTTACCGGTTCACCGTCAGCTGTCATATCAACAAGATCCTGCCACAAATATTTAAGTTTCTCGCTATTCTCATCAAATGGAATGTTAATAAGACTGTATTCAAGATATTTATTAATCTTCTCACCATGTTTTTTCTCAATGTATTCAGCAAGTTTAATCCTGTTCTTTAAGTCAGCAACTGAAAAGCATTTCTTTTCAATCGTCTTTAACCATATCTTAAATATCTCTGAAAGGCTGTATGGCATATCCAGAACTTTTCTTGGCGGCTGTATAACGCAGCTTGTTATCTGCTCATATCTTCCATGAAGCAGTTCACCTATCTGGTCCCTGTCCTCTATTGAGTTGACATACCCCTGGTCATACATCCCCTTTCTTCCTGCTCTTCCGGCAATCTGCTTAACCTCACTCATGTTAAGAAATCTTTTGGATTTGCCATCGAATTTTTTCGACTCAGTAAATATTATTCTTCTTATAGGAAGATTTACTCCCATTCCAATAGCATCTGTACATACTACAATTCTGCTCTCTCCATTTAAGAATCTGGCAACCTCTGCTTTTCGCACACTGTATGGAAGTGAACCGTATATAACACTTACTTTATACCCTTCCTTCTTTAGAAGGGTTGCGAGCATAAGAACTTTTCTACGTGAAAATGCTACTAAAGCATCTCCATCCCGTATATCATCTGGAAATATGAAATCATGGTCTTCAACTATAAGTCTTGAATTCCTTTTATGTCTTATATCCGTATATGTATCTCCACACATTTTTATAAGCATTTTAACAATATGTATTGCATTCGGCGACATACATACATGTACAACATCAGCATTAACGCCAAGAATTGCCTCTGTCCACGCCCAGCCTCTGTCTGAGTCGGCTACCATCTGTGCCTCATCTATTACACAGACATCAAAATGTCTACTCATATCCATTTTCTCAACTGTACAGGATAAATGCTTTGCACCATCTCTTATATCCTTCTCCTCGCCTGTCGTCAACGAACAGTTAATTCCTCTTGCAAGACTCATCTCCTGAATCTCAAGTGCAAGAAGTCTCAGGGGTGCAAGATACATTCCTGAACCGGCATTATAAAAATCTTCTAGTGCATCATGTGTCTTTCCTGTATTAGTCTCTCCTATATGAAGTATAAAATGTCTCTTTATATTTCTGGCTTCAGGATACAGCTGTGTTATATCCTCAGGAATACTCTCCATTAATGCAGTCTTTATCTTAAGTTCTTTAAGACTTGCTAAATCTTTAGGTACGAATTTCTTCTTTTTCTTTTTATAGTAATATCTAGCCATTTATTTTCCTATTGTTTTATGAAATATAAACAAGAAGCATGACAATACATAAAACATTACATATTGTCACGCTTCTTTCTGTAAGGTCAGTCTGATTATTTAGCTGCTGCAGGATTATTCTTCTTAGTAGCAATCTCATCTTTAAGCATTGCAACAAATTCGTCCTTAGATACTGTAGTTGACTTCTGCTCTCCGTGGAGTCTGTAGCTTACAGTTCCTTCTGCTGCTTCATTCTTACCAAGTACAATAAGGTAAGGAATCTTCTTTACCTGAGCTTCTCTTACTCTGTATCCAAGCTTTTCTGCTCTCTCATCAATCTCAACTCTGATTCCATTATCTGCAAGATAATCATAGAGACCATGAGCATAAGCATTTAACTCTTCATCTTCATTCTTAACCGGAAGAATTGTAGCCTGTACAGGAGCAAGCCATAATGGAAGGTTACCCTTTGTCTCCTCTAGTATATAAGCCATGAATCTGTCAAGAACCAAGGATAGCTCTGTGAAGAACTACAGGTGTCTTTCTCTGTCCATCTTTATCAATGTATGTTAAGTTGAACTTAGATGGAAGACAGAAATCAAGCTGGCATGTTGATAATGTATATTCATTACCGATAGCAGGCTTAACATTTACATCAAGCTTAGGTCCGTAGAATGCTGCCTCACCGATTTCCTCTGTGTACTCAATTCCGATATCATTAAGAACCTTTCTTAATGCGTTCTCAGCATTGTTCCACATTTCATCATCATCGTGATATTTCTCTTTGTTCGCCGGATCACGAAGGGACAATACGCAACGGTAATTGGTAATTCCAAAATCCTTATATGTGCTGAAAATCAAATCCACAACCTTTTTAAATTCATCCTCGATCTGCTCCGGTGTCACAAACAGATGCGCATCATTCTGACAGAAATGTCTTCCACGCTCGATTCCCTTTAAGGTTCCGCTGGACTCGTAACGGAAATCATGTGCGATCTCACCGATACGGATTGGAAGATCTTTGTAGGAATGTCTTCTGTTTGCGTAAATCATCATATGATGCGGACAGTTCATTGGACGAAGTACAAAGGACTCTCCCTCCATCTCCATCGGTGGAAACATGTTCTCTTTATAGTGATCCCAGTGTCCGGATGTTTTATAGAGATTTACGGTACCGACACAAGGTGTCATAACATGCAGGTAACCAAGCTTTCTCTCTTTGTCTTTGATATAGTTTTCCAGTTCTTGCCAGATTGTGTATCCCTTTGGAAGAAACATTGGAAGTCCACGTCCAACCAGATCATCGACCATGAACAGGTTCATGTCTTTACCGATCTTTCTGTGATCTCTTTCCTTTGCTTCCTCGAGCAGCTTCAAATGTGCCTCAAGTTCTTCCGGTGTCGGGAAACATACACCATAAATTCTCTGCAATACTTTGTTCTTGCTGTCACCCTTCCAATATGCGCCGGAATGACGGATCAGTTTAAAGTTTCTGCAAAGCTTTACATTATCTACGTGCGGTCCACGGCACAGATCTGTGAAATCTCCCTGATCATAAACAGTGATGTTGCCATCTTGCAAATCCGAAATCAAATCCAACTTGTACTCATCATCTTTGAACATTTCCATTGCTTCTGCCTTGGAAACCTCACGACGGATAATCTTCTTTCCGGATTTTGCCACTTTCTTCATTTCTTTTTCAATCTTTTCGATATCCTCGTCGCGGATCACATCATCCCCGAGATCTATGTCATAATAAAATCCTTCGGCAACAACCGGTCCTACCCAGAACTTTGCCTGTGGATACAAATGCTTGATTGCCTGTGCCATCAAATGTGCACAAGAATGATTCAATGTGTTTAACTGTTCGTCTTCTTTAAAGTTTACCATAATTCATTGACTCCTTTTTCTATGATTTTTTGCTGCGCAGAGAATTCCAAAGGAAATTCCTATACAGTAAAAAACACCCTCAGGTACTTTCATACCTAAGGGTGCATAATTTACACGGTTCCACCTTATATTTCACTCCGGAGTTCGTATATTCACCGACTCCTTATAGCTTTAACGCAGCTACACGGTAACGCTTGATTGATTTCACGTACAGCTCAAGAATGGTCTTCATGTAATCTTCCCATAAGTGGCTTCCAGCATCTGTCACTCTCTCTGTATGGTTCAACTGCACTACTTTTTCTTTCATCGCTTTTATTTATTTCGTTTGCATTGTACCACGATATTTCATGTAATACAATAGGATTATTTTTATTTTTCCAAAGAAAACTTGCTAATCAGGTCATTCATGGTCACAGCCTGTGCAGATAACTCCTCACTGGTTGCAGAAGTCTCTTCTGCATTTGCGGAGTTGGACTGAACAACTTCGGAAATCTGGTTAATTCCCTGCTCTGCCTGTTCCATTGCCTTTGCCTGCTCATCTGCAATCTCACTCAGTTCCTGAGAAGAAGCTGCTACGGACTTCATACCACTGATAACTTTCTCGATGGAAACACTCACGCGCTCTGCTGCCTCATTGCCTTCATTGGTAACTTCGATGGCTCCCTCGATCAGCTCACGGGTATCAACAGCGGCCTTCGCGCTCTGCTCAGAAAGACTTCGTATCTGATCTGCAACGACAGCAAATCCCTTGCCAGCTTCTCCTGCTCTGGCAGCCTCGATTGCGGCATTTAAAGAAAGAAGGTTGGTCTGACTTGCAATATCTTCGATTTCAGAAATAATATTCTCAATCTGCTTTGATGTCTCATTAATACGGGCAATGACATCAACCATTCCCTGCATCTCTGCATGACTGTTATCAGCTTCCTTTGCATATTGCTGTGCAATCTTGTATGTTTCATTCAACTTCTCAGATGTCTTTGCCACACCTTCCGTAATATCTGCGAATGTAGCCTGCAGCTCCTCAATGGAAGCAGACTGATCCATAGCGCCCTCTGCCATCTCCTGTGCTGCTTGTGCCAGGTTGTTGGAACCTGCTGCAACAAGAGAAGATGCATCATTAATCTGGCTCATAACATCGTTCATCTGGTGCTTCATCCGGCTCATTGCCATAAGAAGTCCTACAAAATTTCCAGCATACTTATCTTTTACTTGTGAAGTAATCGTGTAATCACCTTCGGCCATCTTTCCAAGTAACATATCGGAATCAGAAATAATTGTACGCAAATCAACGGCCATATCGCTGGCAACATGAATCATATCTGCAATCTCATCCTTTGACTCTACCGTTGGGAACTCAGATTCCAAATCTCCTTTTGAAAATGTCTCCAGACGTTTCTTTAACGCGTCCAAAGGTGTTGAAATGCCAACTGCAACTTCTGTTCCAATCTTCATTGCGATTACATAAGCAACAATAATAATTACGATAACAAAAATAAATGCAACGATCGTCAGCACACCCAATCTGGCTTTGAGCGCATCTCCCTCCGTAACTTTCTTATCCATGAGAGAAACCATACCTTTGTAGATCTCATTATATGCCGGTGCAAGTTCTGCGCTTGCTCTCCGCTCTGCCTTTTTCTGTGCACCCGGATCTGCAATATTCAGACCGAGTTTTTTGATTTCTTTTTCGATTTTCCAATAATCTTTCAGTTTACTATTTACATCGTCGTAAATCTTAGCTTCTGCTTTTGTCTTGACTGTATCGCCTACCTCGCTCCAATACTTTTCAAAAGACTCTTTCTTTGTATCATGATCGTCTGACAAAGTGCAGAGCACAGCTAGATCCTTATAACCAATCAAGCCACGGGTACAGCTACGTGTCTCTGTAAAGGCAACCATTGCTTTTCCAATATCTCCCTGCGAGAATCCGTAATATTTCAATGCATCCGAATACTGCGTTGACATAATACCCAGAACTATAATTGCGAGACCACCAGCCAACGCCGTCAATATCGTTGTAAAACGAAATCCTTTCTTCAAACGTGTCTGGATGTTCATCATCTTCCATTTTTTCCTGCTAGCTTTCAAATTAATCTCCTCCTGTATCAAAAATTCCAATAGTCCTGTTACTTTAGTCCTAATTATTATACACCCATTAAAAAAATGTACAAGACCATTTGTGTTTTTTATTGCTTTCGCCCTTAACAAATGCTAACATAGATATGTTATGAAAATATAAAAGAATATGGAGGAATGAAATGAAAACATTCAAAAAACAACTCATGGCATGCATCCTGACCGTAGCGATGGCTGTATGCACATTCGCAACTGTAACTCCCGCAAACGCGGCAACACCAACTGCCAGACAGTACCTTACAAAAATGGGTAAAGCTATGAAAAAGGCGAAATCCTATGAAATGAAACAAACTTCGAAAACAACAGGCTCTTTGATGGGAAAGAGTCTTAAGACAACCCAAACCCAAAAACAGATTTATTTCAAAAAGCCATTAAAGATTAAAACCATAACTACCTCAAAATCTTCTGGCACCACTGAAAAAACTGTAACTTACACCAAAAAAGCTTCGAATGGTCACTATTATACTTATCAGCTCAAGAATGGTAATTCCTATTCGAAGATGGAGGTTCCGGATCTCAGTTCACAGCTCCTTTGCTGGGATGCAGACTGCTTTACCTCTGCTAAAATTGTAAAAGACAATGTCAAAGTAAATGGAATTAATACGGTACAGATTTCTGCACAGATTGAAGGTAATATTCTGAATGAATCCTTTGAAAGATATGGAATGGGTGATTTATTTTCCTCATCTGGCAGTGATTTTTCCGAAATCGAACCAATCAAAGCAACCATCTGGATTGATAAAAAAACATATCGTCCTGTAAAACTTAAGGAAGATAGCAAAGATTTTGTGAACGATTATATTGGAAGTTTCTATGCTGCCGTCGGAGCAAGTGGATATGGAAAAACATATTCAAGCTTCATCACTACAACAACTTATTCCAAATTTAATAAAGCAACCAACTTTAAGTTTCCTAAAAATTTGAAGTAATGAAAAGACCCCGGATCTCACTCTCGTCGTAAGATTCGGGGTTCTGTTTTGTTTATTTAATTTTCTGTATCTCACCTGCCTGTACAACAATCTCATACTTCTTTCCTGTCTTCAACTGCTTATACATCTGGCTGCTGACCTCATAGGTCTTTGTCTTCTTTCCACGCTGGAACTTCACATAATATGTACTCGTTTTCTCTCCATAGCGCTCTGTGTCTTTTAAGTTTTCTTCCTTGTAATATAATTCTACATCACCATGCTCCTTTGCATGCAGCGTCCGATCCTTCTTCCAGCGCCATATATAATAATAATACTTCGTGTCATACACCGGTTCTTCGACATAATTCGGGACTTCCCGCGTATGGGTGACATAATCATAATCCGGAACCGACTTTGTACTGTGGTGGAAAGTTCCGTCTCCATTGTCCTCATAAACAGCTTCATCATGATAACCGACAATCTCATAAGTCTCATAGGTCTCTGTCTTCGTGCCATCCTGGACCTGCCGGTACGTTCGTATCTCCGTGGCTTTCTTATCCAGCTCGGCATCACTCGGCAGCGACCAGTCGGATTCATAGCACCTCGTGTTCTTCTCTACTTCAACACTTGACTCCCAGTACTTATCCTTTACCGTTCCATTGTAAGTCTTCGGTGTCAGCATCCACACCAGACCTGTAATAAGTAAAGCAACCACTATCAGGCCAACAATCCAGCCCTTGAATTTCTTATTCTTCTTTGGTGCATCTGCAGGTTTTTGTGGTTGTGGCTTCGGCTCCTCCTTCTCCTTTTGAATGTCAAAGTAACTCTTTGTCGTCTTCTCCGCTCCACAGGAAGTGCAGGAAGTGCTCAGGGCTGAATTGTATGCGCCACAAAACTCACACATCCAGTCCGCACCTTTTCCCTTCTTTTTCTCTTCCTCTTCTGTCAGACGGACATCCTCTCCATCCATGTAAAACCTGACATCTTTTCCACGCGGTGCCCCACAGTTCGGGCAGTCCCGCACTGTTCCTTTAATCTTCTTCGTCTGACATACCGGACAATCCCAGTATCCCATCACATCGTACTCTTTTCCGTTTGCCATAAACTCCTCATTTCACGCATCCAACATATGCAGTATAAATCTTTTCTTACTATTTTAAGTTAATTATACTTTGAAATATGCAAAAACTACAATAGTATTTTTGTACGAAATATCCCTATCAAATCAATTCTGACAACAGCTTTCATATTCTATTTTTTCCTGATACCCGGCGAGGCGGTCAATTCGCATTTTTTCTATCACAGGAAACAATTCTACATCCGTAATACGCTCCAGACTTTTTATTCTTTTCTCAGAAATAATTTCATTCGACTTGCTTTTTTCATAATCCTCAAGTGCCATATGCCAATAATGAAATTCTCCTGCATAATATTTCGAAATTTTTTGTGCGATCAAGAGGCCTTCGGGATCCAAATCTCCCGCGTAATATACCACAGTCCCTGATGCCGCCAAAAGATCTAATGTAACCAGGCCGGCCAGGCGGGGCTGCCCATTCATGCACATACAGGAAACCGACTCATCACTCCTGGCACAAAGTCCCGCAAATACCGATGGATTTTCCACGATATACATTTCATTATCTATGCAAAACATTCTGTTCCACTGTGACAGAACCGCAAGCGGCACCTGTACCATATCATCTTCCTGCCAGAACCCTTCCATCCCCGCATGGAAAGTACCATCTTTTTTTTGTGCTTTTACATGGGATAACATCACATAATTTGATATATCATCAATAAGTATTCCCTCTGCGAAAAAACATTTTTGTCGGAAAAACGCCGGAAAAATGTCCGATTTCTGTGGAAAAACCTTTCTCCGCAACAGTTCCATCTGTATCACTTGATACAAAAAAGTCCCCAATGAACTTCCCTGATCAAAGGCATGCGGATTTCCGGTGATTTCTGTTGCAAAAACAGCAAGATACATCGTCCTGTTTTTCCGATATGGAAAACAATTATAGATTTCTGCGCCAAGACGCAACAATTGCTCCCACTCATCTAAATTTTTTGTATGACTTGCCTGTACCACATCCAGCAGTTGTGTCAAAGCCTTTTCTATTGGTGTTCCCTGATATGTTTTCTTCCACTGTTCTAAGAAAACATCTTTTTTGTGTTCTTCCAGTTGGCGTTCTTCTTTTTTCCCTATCAGTGTTTCCTGAAAATACAGTTCCAGTAAATGTTCAGGTTCCATATCAGAAAATCTACTGTTCATCAATGCCTGCGCAAAACGCTCCGCCGATACCGTTACACTCTTTTTTCCATGGAAACTTTTTGCAAAAAAGCCCTCAAGTCCTTCGACTTCTTCCGCTGTAAGTTTCTGTAACACGACTTTTCCCGAAAAAGTCCCATAAGACCTGTATTTTTCCCAAAATCCACGAAATACCCGGTTCCACACCGGATTGGATTTAAAATATGCAATACAACTATGCTCCTGCTGTCTGTTCAATCTCCACCCTCCGCTGTTCTACTGCCTCTTCATTTTCCATAAGTTCTCTGGCATGACCATTCCATACATACGGCATCACAGTCACAAATTTCGCATTTTCCGGTCGTATTAACTGATAGATGGCAAGTGCATCTAATGTATCACAATCTCCCCAAAGTACCTGTGAATTGATAATAAAATCAAAAGAAAATTCGGTCATGAGACGGAACATATCACGGATGTTACGGTTATCAACGCCTGCAAATGCCTCATCCAGCGAAACCAGACGCGGTGCATCTGCGCGTCCTCCCTGATATTTTGCGACAACTGCGGAAAACAACGGCACATACATAGACATCGCTTTTTCTCCACCGCTGAATGTACCAAATACACTGTTGGTAAGTTCCTTGATCCGCTCTCCCTTTTTCTGGGAAAACAACTGAAATTCAAACCACTTACGATAATCCAACGTTTCTTTCATCACCTGATAAAACGAAATCATACCACCGCTGTCTTTGGCACTTCTTCTCGCCTCTTCGACCTTTGACCGAAAATGCGTAGACAGACGTGCTGCCTCTTCCTCGCTCATTAACCGGTAGTCCTTCTTTAACAGTTCTACCAATTCTTTTGTATCCAGCTGGTTTTCACTCTCTGCCGTCTTGCTTCTCCAGCGAAGACTCAGTTTCAAACCGCTGGATGTATTCATACTGCCCATCAGAGCATTCATCTTCTCTACCCATGCATTGGAAGCATTAATTTTCCCACGGATTTTGCGACTGACTGTATTCGCCAGAATATCTTCAAACAGCTCGCGGTCTCCTGCTTTAATCAAATCCTGTAACTGCGCAATGTCCTCCTGTAAATGCACCAAAAGCCGCGCGAACGGAAGCTTTGTTCCCTGATAACGCGCCGTAAAGTCCTGTCTTGCAGCTTCTTGCTCCCCTTCTGGCATGTTTTCATCAAATTCCGTAAACAAATCTCCCTGCATCACCTGATATTCATTCAGGAATCCACGATTTTCAAAATATACCTGGTTCAGACTAGCAATGATATTTTTCTTTCCAAGTGTCTTTACATCACTCTCTAAATATATGCAAATGTTCGCAAGATCCATCTGCATATCCTCCGGGAATGGAACATAAGCAAGTGCCAGCTCTGCCTCGTAACATTTCTTTCTCCAGATATACTTTTCTTCCAATGTCTGCCGGTGAACTTCCCAGTCTTCTTCCTGATTACACAAAGTACGCAGATGTTCCTCTACTTTTGCCCGTTTCTGCGCACATTGATTCAATTCTTCCGGATAATCATTCAGCCATGCAACGCAGGCATCCAGCCGCTCCCTGATCTGTTCATAATCCGTCAGTTTCAACTGCTCCACAACCGATGTATGTTCCTGCATTACTTTTGCAAGCTGACGCTGTGCACCTGAGAGATCATAACGGATTTCTTCCAGATCTGCGTCAATATTTTCCAGACGCTCCGCCAGGTCCTGAATATGTCTTACACTCTGTAAAAACATCTCATGTGCAGATTTCAAAGCAATCAGCTTCTTCTCATAATCCGCTGCTGCTTCCTCGGCATCCCGGAATACTGCATAGTTGCATTGCAGATACAACTGCTGCGCAATTTCCATCGCTTTCTTTTTCTTTTCCTGTATCTGTTCCGAAAGCTTCTTCCAATTTTCCTCTACTTCACTACATTCCGTCTTCTTTATTTCATATCTGTGCTGCTCCTGCACAAACATCTTCCAGGCCGCACGCAAATCTGTATCCTCCGGCAAAGCCTGGTATTCCATTTCCAGCTTCTGCATCCGGTTTTCAAGCACATTCTTCTCGTCTTCCAGCTGTTGCATTGTACTCTGCAGTTCCTGAATTTTTTCCCTGCAGGCTTTGATGTGCTCCTGACGGTTTCGTTCCCTTGCACGGGTGCCCAGAAATCCAGCCACATGTTCCCCTGTGATTGTTCCGCACAAAACGCCCATCTGATAAATGCCTTCCGGGGAAACCGAGATTACACCATCCTCGTCATATGCGATATTGGACAAAATGCCTGTCAGACGCTGATTAGAAAAAATGTCATTCATGGAATCGTTCAGTTCCAGAACATCGAGCAGACTTTTTCCGCTGTGTGATTTCTGCACAAACAGATAGCGGTCTTCGCATCCTTCCGACAGTGTCAGCACCTGCTCCCGGTAAGAGACATCCACGACCAGTGCATCGAGAATTCCCATCTGCAGTAACGCTTCTTCCAAATAGTTGCATTCCATTTCGCTCAGCGAATCGCCAAACTCAATCGCCTTATAAAACTCCTGATACGGAATCTGCAGTTCATCCAGACGCTGTCTGTTTTTTATAACTGCGTCCGAGCGTTCCGGTTCCGGATCTTTGGCATTCTCCCATTCTGTCAGATCCTCTTCTGTCTGTTCTTTCTCCAGTCGCTTCTGCTCATATACATTTTCCTTTTCATGTACCTGCAGCTCCAACGGATTCTTATAGGAAAACCAGATGTCTGCCACCTGTTTCCGCACCTCGGCAAAGTCTGCGTCCTCCCCGAAATCCTCTGCATATCTACAGCAGTCTTTTAACTGTTCTTTATCCAGAAGAAGTTCCGTATTCGAACCATTCCACGCATACAAAGCTTCCTTCCACGCATTTTGTTCCTGCACAAAAAGCATATCTTTCGCAGCGATCTCCCGCTGTATCGCATCCAGTTCTTTTCGGATGCTGTCTCTTTGTTTCAAAAGTTCTTCTGCCCGTGGTTCAAGCAAATTCGTTTCCTGCAGGATCCAGAAAGCTTTATGTATTTTGTTTTTTACATCAGAAAATTGTTTTTCATGTGTATCAAATGCAATTGTTTCTTCCAGATGTTCCTCACATTCCTTTTGAAAAAAGCTGTGTTCCTCAAAAGCCATGCAATCCGCCTCTGTCTGCATCTCTTCAAAAAGATTACAAATTTCTCTTTCTTTTTCGAATTTGCGGTCTTCTTCTTTTTTCTGTTTGTCCTCTTCCTCCCGGTACTGTTCCTGCTTTCCCTGCAAAGCCGAATTCTTACTGTCAATAATCCCCTGCTGGCGCTTCATCTCCTTCGCAAGCTCTGCTTCCCGGTCCTTTAATCCTACCGCATCGCTCTTGCTTAAAGATTCCTTTTCTTTCTCCATTGCATCATGCTTTGCCTGCATCTCCTGATACTTGTCGAATAATGAAGCAATTTCTTTTTCACTTTCTGCAATGTCCGTCCTGCGCTTTTTCTGTTCCCTGTCAGCAGCTTCTATATCGCTGCAAATATCCTGATATTTTTTTGCTTTTTCATATAATGCCAACCTGTTATATTTGTCATATACACTTTGGATTTTCTGTGCCGCCTGCTGCGCCTCCTGACGGCTTTTTAAGTTCATCGTCATCTGATCCATATTTTCAATTGCATCAGACATCGGGCGCAGATCATCATCGGAAAGCGGCTGCAGGGAATCACTTAAAATATCGTTAATGACAGAAGGCTTAAAATCTTTTGACAGCTTCGGTGTACGCAGCTGAATCAGCAGATCAATCATCTCTTTGTATTCCTCTACTGTGTCAAATCCGAAAATCTGGCGATTGACATATTCCATATAATCCACCTGACGGTCAAACACCTGTCCGCCTGCTGCGATGCGGTTCTCGAGCTCTTTTTTTGACAATGTCACCTTCTCATTGGTCTCTTTGTACAAAAAGAAATCCACGCCCACACGTCTGCCATCTGTCAGCGAAAAATACCATTTGTCCAATGGTTTTCCACGTCGTGCCCGGATTCCCATACCAATCGTCAGATAATTTTCCGTCTCTTCCCGTTTAAATTCCAGATACAGATAGCCGGTACGTTCTTCCCGTCCATCATCCTCTTCCAACAGATAACTGCTCATCTTTCGGTCTCTTGAACCAAACGGATCAAGACGTTCCGGACTCATGTTTCCATCCAATAAAAGCGGAACCACACTCTGCATCGTTACGGATTTACCGGATCCGTTGGAGCCTCTTAACAGCATCCGGCCTTTTACAAACGGAAATTCCTGCTCGTCATAATACCAGAAATTAATTAATCCTATCTTGCTCGCCTGCCACCTACTGCTCATTTTTCTGTCCTCCTGTAAAATCCTTTGGATACCGGCCCTGCAGCTTTCCGGCTGCCGGGTAGATTTCCACCTGATGTGCCGGTTCGTCCCTCTTTATAAACATCCATAATTCCATGGCAGACATTACCGTGTTGATAAACTCACTGTCCGGCATCTCCCTGTAATTCTTGGAAAATCCCTGTCCATGCTGTTGCCGGACACTCTGTATCATCTGTTCAAAAGACACCGTATCCACAATGCAAATCTCATCCTTTTGTACTTTCCATTCTTTTTGTTCTATCCGTGTCCTGATTTCTGACAGACACAAAAGGATAATATCGGAAAGCACATTGTTTCCCGGAAATGCATTTCCCATCCGGCAGTCATCCTGCAGCATTACATAGGCGCTTCCTCTGTGAATATGCACATGGCAGTCAAAATTCTGTTCAAGGTCTTCGGTAAGACGTCGACCATAATATTTCAGGTACTCAAAATCTTCTTCCGATCCATCCCTGCGATACATGCCGGGTGCAAATAACAAGCGCTTATACACACGATGTCTTCTTGCAATTCCCCGGTCCTCGTCCATCGCAAACCAGTCACTCTCCAAAAAATCTTCCGGTCTTCCATAATCCGTAATATCCTTGGAAAAATTGCGCATAAAATAACGCGATGCTCCGGTGTTTTCGTACAGCACTTCCCCTGTCGCATCTTCCATAAAAGCATCATCCGCTCCATCGGTAATGCTGACAATTCCCTGTGTCACTGCATAGCGTAAAACTTTGATCAGCCTTCTCCGGCTCGTATATACGGTCCAGTCGACCGGCTCTCCCGGCATATTTGCAGAAATATACTCGGTAAGCTGCGATAAAATAAATTGTTCCTGCGTATCTTTTTCTTCCAGGAACATAAGCAAAATACAAAAGAATGCATATTCTTCTTTCGAAGAAAAATCCTGGATTCCCATAAAAGTCTCCGGAATCACCGGAATCTTTTCCATTTTCACCATCAACGCATTCTCTGTCACCTGGCATCCCAGCTTGTCAGATGCATACTTACGAATATCACCGATTGCATCTCTCAGCTGGTAATATAACTCTTTATTTTCCGATTTCAACACCCAGCGCTGATTCAACAGTACTTCCAGTTCCTTCATCATGCCTCCTCCTGAAATACAATCGCAAGTCTTGGCATCGTAAAGTTTCCATCCTCACAATGCACTACACAGCGTTCCTTTTTTCTGCTCATATCAAGCATATAATGTCGTCCCTCTTCCGTTGTTGCAGCACCTGCCGGATTTTCCATCGCATCGGAAATCCACTTTAACAAAATTTCCCGCACATGAGACTCAATGACCGGCAATGTGGAAAAGTCTATTTTTCCACCGGACTCCAATTCCCGGAGCTTGCGCATATCTTCTCTTTGTTTTTCAATCATCTGCCGTCTCGTTCTTTGCTTTTCTTCTGCAGATTCCCGGATTGCACTACGACCGGACTTCTCCCTGTAGGTTCTCACACGCGGTTTCAACATTACTTCAAACGGACTTTCCTCATAAACCCCCTGGTTCATGCTGTCCGTCTCACGGACCAGATCCCCCTTTAAATGATAGGGTCTCTCCAATCCAAAGACCATAGCAGACATCCTGTGTGCCTGCTGCACATCCTCACACTTCAAAAAAAGTTCTGCTACTTTGCGGTATTCTTCCCGCCGATTCGCACCAAACGCATTTTTCTCGCTGAGCTGTGCTGCATATCTTGTAATCCTCCGGATAATTTCATTGGTCGCATCAAAAAGCTTGCCGGCCTCGTTTTCCTCGCCATTCGAAGAGACAAACCAGTCATATATACTCTGAAATCGTCCCTTTGTCTTTTCTTCCAATAATTCCCGTGAGACTTCCACATCCATACGTGGAATCAACAGTTCATACTGCACGATTTTTTCAAACACCTGCTGCTTATTCCCAGCTTCCAATGTTCGCAGGTCTTCCTCGATCACACCGACATTGCGTTGTAATCCTTTAATAAAATTACGCAGATACTCGACAAGACGGTCTTTGAACACCAGAAACTCTTTTGTGTGCATCATTTCTTCTGCCTTCACGCTGTTTAAATCACGGATATAGTCCTGATAATTCTGATTCAGACGCACAAAGTCGTTATTCAGATCATTCCACCAGGTATAAACTTTGTTGATATCTTCCTCCGCCATCTGTGGAAAACGCGCAATATTTATCCGAATCCGTTCCAAAAGCGTCGGCTCCAAAGAAGCCCCCTCGATAAAAAGATTTTCCAACCGTAATACCAGACGTTCAATCTCCACGCTGTATTCCGACATCTGGTACCTGAATTTTTTATTTTTAAACTCTTCAATGGAAGATACTTTTTTCGTATCCTGAATCGTATTCAGATTCTTCCATTCTACAAGCATTGCCAGATCCTGTTGGCACTGCTCCGGCTTATAATCCGCAAAAAACGGATCTTGTATCATCTGGGCATAAACCTCCTCCTGATACAGCCAATAACGAAGTTTTTCGTAATTTTCAAAAAAATGCGCATAATGCAGCGATACCTGCTGACATTATCCGCATTCAAATATTTTGCTTCAGTAAGTGCTTTGGTTAGCTTGTCTGTTACCTGCACATTGTTCTCCTTTGTGTCTGTTCATTTACCTGAAATAAGAAGCTAACTACGCTTCCCTAATAGGGTTTATTATAGTACACAATCGGAGGACTGACAATGCATAAAAACAATTTTCCTTTTTATTTTCCACAACATTTTTTGTATTTTTTCCCACTTCCGCATGGACATGGATCATTTCTTCCAACCTTCGGTGCTTCTCTTTGATAAGGCATTTCCTTTTGTATGCCCATAAAAGGATCTCCAAAATATGCATTATTTTCCAGTATTCTTTCCGCCTGTTCACTCAATATATCAATTGTACTTATCACACTCGGATCTTCTGTACGGTCTGCCACATCATCTAAAATATTGCAGGCTTTGGTATATTTTTCATTTTCTGCACACGCCATCGCTGTAAGCACATCAAGTTCATCATTATGTATCTTCAGTTTTCTGCTTACCTGTTCTAACGCCTGTATCTGCTCCACCCCTCTGTGATCAGAAAGTGCATGATATATCATCTCCTGCACAGAGCCTGGCATCGCATATAACGGAGTCTCTGTTTCTACGTCATCTTCTAATTGATCTTTCTGAAATACACCCATAGAAAAAGCATCTTCTCCCGTCATATTCTGATACTCTAATCTTGAATATCCATTGAGCATCGGAAGACGGGTTTCCATAATAAACCTCATTAATATTTTCCATAACCCACACGAATGCAAAAGCGGCAAATCTGTTTCATAGATTCCCATATGTTCAAGCACTGCATGAATTCCATTGCCGCTGCAAATATCCTGATAGCACGCAACAATAAAAGCTTCCATTGCCTCCTGTGGAACCCACAGAAAACTGCGGGCGATTTTCTCCACGCCTTCCCATTGTGGCTCCAGCTCATACAACGGCTGACTATATTTCAACAACTCTTTCTTTGTAAACTGCTTATAAGAAAGATCCGCTGCATATAACATCCTCTGACTCAAAATAGTATCCACATCCAGGCCCGGTACACAGATAAATCTTTCTCCGGTAGATTGCCATGCATGTATTTCATATTTTCCTGCAATCACTCCATTCAGATATATAAGCCGTAAAAACTCCTGCTTTTCTATTTTCATATTCCATTGTTTTTCAAAAATGTCATAGAAAGCATTCTGTTCTATCACTGCATATGTAAGCAGAATTTTCCTGAGTTTATCTGAAAAATCCTGCATATTCATAATCTGATTTTTCCAGTCTGCATTCTGGAGATTTTCCAGTCTCTGCTCAAAATCAATTGCCGGGAACAAATATGACGCCTGCGTTTTTTCCGGTATCTGCATGTGCCACAATCCCAAGGCAATTCCCTTTTCAACCGTTTCCGCATTCATCTCATTTTTCTGATTATATTCAAATAATTGGACTTTTTCTATTTCCTGCAGATCCGTTTCATCCAATACGCAAAAATAATACTCCGGATGTTTCTGGAACATATTCAGAATACGCTCTTCTTTCGACTGATCCGTTACATTTTCTTCGTCAATATACAATGCATATTCCAGATTCTGTAATTCCTCATCACTTAATCTTGCAAGTATTTCCCTGCTCATTTTCCGTGGTGCCATCTTGCAGATTGCACCTTTTTCATCTTCTCCACAAAACTGTCTCCATGCAAATATTTCCATATCAGCCTGTGAGTCCGACTGTTTTGAGATGTAATTTCTATTCTCCGGCACAATTTCATTATAGTATGCCGGCCTGCTTACTGCATGCTTTAGCATCTCTTTTATTTCTTTGTCCATCTGCTGCATCACATATATCTGTTCCAGCTTTTTGCGGTCTTTTTCTGCCAGACGGATATCTGCAAAATGCATTTGTTCCAGCTGTTCATTCACGCTCACGGCATCATAACTTCCCGAAACCTGTTCTTCTCCCCAGATGCCACCGGAATCTTCCACAAAATTGTTTCCTTTTGTTTTCATTAATGTAGCAGAATCTTTTTCATAGTCCTGCAATACTTTTTCAAATACAACTTTGTGACGCCAGTCATCTCCCATGTCGTATACATAGCGGATCCAGTTTTCATGCTCCGCTACAGCTGAAACCGGGAGTTTTTTCTCCATAAAAAAATCAGTGTATGCATCTTTTGAATTTGCCACAATTTCAAAACGATTCTGTGGAGCTTCAAAGATGTGCATATGCATATCTTCCCATCCAAAAACCAGCTGTATTACCCGATGCAGGTCATAAAAACTTATGTTTTCCGGTACCACTAATCTTCTCCACACCGGCGGGTGTGTATCCTCTATAGTAATTTTTAAAACAATTCCTGACATTCTCTTATCCTTTCCACAATCCAGGTATATTTAATGGCCCTCTCCTTGTCAGTATAGCAAATTTTTATGATACAGAAAACATCTGGATTTATTATTTGTAACCCTCTCCCATATGATAATAAAAAAGGAATTTTTATGTCTTCATCTCTTTTTATTCAAACACTAACCACTCTGCGCCCTGCTGCTGTTGCAAAAATCCAGGGAGACACGGCCAATCCGGTACGCGGATATGCCACTTTCTATAATACTTATACCGGCGATTTCCCACCTCTTTTGTCCAATCGGGGATTCCGGAACTAAAATTGCTCCTACTTTATTTTGACATATACTATTTTTAACAGATCATTTTTTGGATTCGGAATTGTTTTTGTTTCCAGGAAATCATAACTTTCAATCAGCTGGCTTAACTTTTTATAATTATAATTTCTTGGATCAAATCCCGGTACACGCTTGGAAAGTAAGATTCCTATCTCGGACTGGTTAATCCAGCCTGCCTCATCTGACTTCTGTTCAATAATTGTTCTGATTTCATCTCCTATATTTTCCTGCGTAGGAATAAATGGCATATCACATAAGTCCTGCGTTTCCGGATCTGTTGTGTCCTGATTTTCTGACACATCTGCCTCTCCCTGCGCTTTCTCATCAATTGCCTGCTCCTCGACGGCTTCATCTGCTATGCTATTATCTTCAGCCCCACGCTCTTCCTCTTCTTCGGCGAACAGTAAATCTAAATATTTAAACTGTTCGCAGGCTGCAACAAGCGATGTCGGTGTTTTTTTCTCCCCCATTCCAATAACCAGCATTCCGGCTTCTCTTAAACGGTTTGCTAACTTTGTGAAATCACTGTCCGATGTTACAAGGCAAAATCCATTTACATTTCCAGAATACAATATGTCCATTGCATCAATAATTATTGCAGAATCAGAAGAATTCTTTCCTTTCACATAATTAAACTGAATTACAGGCGTTAATGCATATGTGCTTAAAACATCTTTCCATGATGATACACTTGGATTTGAGAAATCGCCATAAACACGCTTGTATGTAGGTGTTCCAAACTCATTAACCTCATCCATAATCAATTTAATATATTTTTTTGATACGTTCTCCGCATCAATCAATACCGCTATTTTATCCTGTCTTTTCATAATAACTTTCTCCCTTCAAATTCATTTTAATAATCCTTTGTTGCACAGACTATATCCATTAGAAAAAGGCGTCAACTACTGCTTTGTTGGCATTCGACGTACCGGCAAATCATACATGATGTATCAACAGATCAAGCAACTGGAAATTGACGGTGTTCCATTATCACAAATTGTATATGTGAACTTCGAAGACGAACGTCTTCTTGAAATGACAGCCGATGACCTAAATATGATACTGGAAATAGGATTAGAAATATCTGGTGTTGATCATAAACCATATCTGTTCTTTGACGAAATTCAGAATATCGACGGCTGGGAAAATTTGTTCGCAGAGTCGCAGATATGAAATACCGGGTCAATATCACTAGTAGTAACAGTAAAATGCTCAGTCGAGAGATGAACATCATGTTCATGTTTACTCGAGCCGGCGCACCAGCGCCGGCTCTCTCCTACCATCTCACTATCCCTTTTTAATGGGGACAGCCCACTTTTATAAAAAACAATTTTATTTTCCTATCAAAACCTGCTTTCCCTGAAAAGCAAATCCATATGTGCGAATTTGATCCGACCTAAATCCCCTGGCAAGCAACTGCGCATCATATCGTTTATGGCGGATCTGTTCTAATGCATTGTTCACAGTCGCATTCAAATCTGTCTCCGACTCCGGATCAATCACTTTAAATTCCAGAATAATTGCATCCAACTGACCAATTTCAACAGGCTCAAGCATAATATCGTAACGCCCAAATCCACTTTCACGATTGGAGGTAATATGGTATTTATCCTGCAGATCTACCATCAGCCCGAGAACAAACCCATGGTAAAAACGTTCCGGTTCTGCCGAAGCAGAAGGTACCTTTCCCGTATCAAAGAAACTGAACGTTTCTAAGGCTATCCTGTTAATATAATAATTCATTGCCCGAACATCGTCCGCAAGCAGTGCCTTAACAAATGCATTATAATTTGGAGTATATTTCTTAAACCAGCCATCGATCATTCGCCGGAACATGACATCTACCTCATGATTTGTCAAAGAAAGATGGTAATTCTGACTGGATGCTGCTGCATCTTTCGGAGCCTGATTAATTTTCAAATATCCACTTGAAAGCAACAAGCTCCATATCGCAGTCATATTATCATCCAACTGATCAAATACAATCTGCTCATCAATTTCCGTTACCAGTTCTTTTCCGGACAGTAAATCCTCCATTGCCTCTTTGATTGCAGAATTTCCCCTTTGAATAAGATGTCCAATCAGGCTGTTAGAACTGGTATTAGCCCAATAAATATCAATTTTTCTTTTATCAAGGAAATTCGTAATTGACCATGGATTGTATATATCCTTTTTACCTCCAAAAACGAAACCATCATACCATTTCTTTACAACATCACATTGCTCAGACATTCCGGCTTCATCCAGTGCTGTAAAGACTTCAGATTCTGTAAAACCAAACGATGTCGCGTACTTCTCGGAAGTAGTTGTGATCACTTCCAAATTATTCAGATCTGAAAAAATGGATTCCTTGCTAACTCTCGTAATACCTGTCATAATTGCCCGCTCAAGATATGAATTTGTTTTGAACGTTGCATTGAACAGGCTTCGAGTAAAGGCCGTCAGTTCCCTCCAATATCCATGCGCATAGGATTCCTGTAATGGCGTATCGTACTCATCAAGCAAAACGATGACCTTTTTCCCATAATATTTGCTGAGGAAAAGGCACAAATTTTGTAATGCCATAACCGCATCGGCATCATTCATCTCCGGTGTAACTGCCTGGAACCGCTTTTTTTCACGCTCATTTAATGTGTCACCATTTAACAGATACATATTTTCATCATATAATGAAGCAATCAACGAACAGATCTGTCTTCTTGCGTTCTCATAAGTATTTGTTTTGACTGCTGCAAAGCTTAAGAAGAGAACAGGATAGGTTCCCTGTAATTTCCGTAAAGCAGCATTCTTTTCGATGCTCAATCCTTCGAATAAATCCAAACGTTTCACATATTTCACTGAAAAGAAACATTCCACCATACTCATATTTAAAGTCTTGCCGAAACGACGAGGTCGTGTAATCAAAGTTACATCATCCTGCGAATTCCACCATTCTTTAATAAAGTCAGTTTTATCAATATAAAAACAATTGTGTTCACGGAGCGAGGCAAAATCCTGCTTTCCTATACCGATTGTTTTCATGAAGATCCCCCTTTAGGAAAATTGAAATCCTATCTACATGTTACACTTATTGTTATAGTATAACAAACTTTTATCCTAGATGAAACAAAATGTTTTTTGCAAGCTGACATTCTGTCACTACGCACAATATCCAATAGAGATGTGATTTTGTGTATAGAGCATCAATGCCGTTGCCCTCTTCGCAAATGCATTTGCTTCTGCCTCTGTCATTTTGATATCATATAAAACTTCATCCGGTATCTTTACAGCAACACTACACATATCAACACCCCTTTCATTCATAAGTCTATCCGTATTATAATATGCGTTATCTCCAAAAACAACCGTATTATTCTGCAGACATCCACATTGAAAATCAGGTACGTGGATAAAGAAATAGCCTTTTACATATACTCTATAGTAAAACATTTTTGTGTTGATATTGTCTTGTGTGCAGAACAAAAATGTATTACAATTGTTTTAAAAGGAGAGTAATGCATTATGAATAGAGATATTTTAAAACAGATTATGATTGATCAAAAAGAAATTTATTTGCATAATCCTTTGCTCCACAGACTATATCCCTTAGAAGAAGGCGTCAATTACTGCTTCGTTGGTATTCGACGTACCGGCAAATCATACATGATGTATCAACAGATCAAGCAGCTGGAAATTGATGGTGTTCCATTGTCACAAATTGTATATGTCAACTTTGAAGATGAACGTCTTCTTGAAATGACTTCCGATGACCTGAATATGATATTAGAAATCGGGTTAGAAATATCCGGTGTTGATCATAAACCATATCTGTTTTTTGACGAAATCCAGAATATCGATGGTTGGGAAAAATTTGTTCGCAGAGTCGCAGATATGAAATATTGCGTTAATATCACCGGAAGTAACAGCAAAATGCTCAGTCGAGAGATTGCCTCGACTTTAGGAGGCAGATTTGTCATTATGAATATATATCCGTATTCTTTTCCGGAATATTTACTTGCATATGGCAAAGATAAGGATTATCTGGGAACAATCAGCACTAAGGATAAAGCAGATGTCATTGCCCTATATAACGAATATGTCACATATGGCGCATTTCCGGAACTGGTAGAAATTCGAAATAAAAGGGCTTTTTTAAGTAGTATTTATCAGACTGTATATTTAGGAGATATTATTACAAGAAATAAGATAACAAACGATTTTGCTATCAAATTAATTTTAAAAAAAATTGCAGAATCCGTTACCAAACCACTGTCCTACAACCGATTAACCAATATTTTAAAAAGCAGCGGAACTTCATTAGGAAAACAAACGGTAATAAACTATGTTGGTTATATGACAGATTCTTATCTGCTATTCGTTCTGCATAATTATGCCGCAAAATTAGTAGAGAAAGAGACTTCGCCGAAATACTATTTCATGGATACCGGATTGCTTGGACTTATGCTGTTAGATTGCAAATCCGCGCAATTAGAAAATCTTGTTGCGATTGAGTTAATTCGTCGCTACGGTGTTGAAAATGTTTATTTCTTTGAAAACAAAGTAGAAATAGACTTCTATATTCCATCTGAAAATCTTGCTATCCAGGTAAGTATGCAAGTCCTTGATGATATAGACACAAAAGAACGCGAAACAAGAGCCTTTGCGAAACTGAATGCTTACATTCCTGATACAAAATGCATTCTAATAACCAATAGCGAAGAAGCAACCCTTGATTATGATGGGATTCAGATTGAGGTTGTCCCGATATGGAAATGGTTGTTAGATCATTATGACGTAAGCGCAAAATGATTCGACGGATTGCATCTCCCTATACATTGACGGTGTGAATTTTTTCTGTAAATTCACACCGTCTAGAGGGCTTGCGAGTGGAACCATAAAGTATAAACGCTATGCGATATCCTGGTTCTTACTACATTACAAGACATTCTTTTTTATAAAAGGCAATACCATATCGAATCACTTTCTTAAAACCATCCTGTTCAATTTTAGTTGCATATTTTTTCTCTTCGATCTGTTGTAAAGCTTTATAGCATTCGTCTGCCAAACAATCCTTATTTTTTGCAATCTTCAATTCGATAACAATGGCTCTCCGAAGCTTTCGATCCTTAATTACCAGATCTGATCGTCCCAATCCGTTCTCATAGTTAGACTCAACAATATACCCGGCGTTGGCAAATAATCCGGCAACAAATGCATGATAAAAGCTTTCCGCGTAGTCATGATAACTGATCGTATTAAAAAGCAGATCGGATAGAATTTCTGTAAGTTTGTCCGCATCTTCATTCCATAAAGCTTCAAATAGCGAACTCCTGTTGCTTCGCGCAAGTGAATCCGAAAACCATTCTGTTACGCTTTTTTGAAAAATAGACATCACTTCATGATTTGGAATCTTAAGAAGCGTTTCCGATAAATTATGCGTACTGCCCACCTTCGTAAGATATCCTGTAAGATATAATAAACTCCAAAGATTCTGTTCCGAAGATGTGAGTACATTATAAGTAAGATTTTCTTCGATTGCTTCGCTAATTGTTCCACCATTTAGTAATGTTTCGAATTTTTCGGTCACATCAAAATCAGTCCGTTCCAAAAAAGTGCGAATAACAGAATTGTCGCTTGTATGTTCCCAAAAATTCTCAGGCTCCTGAGTACCGGTTGCCATCACCTTTTGAATATAATTAAGCACATCCCATGGACAATAAATATCTAGATTTCCGAAATGATAGCCATCGTACCACTTTTGAATGACGGCAGCGCATGCTTCGCAATGTGTATCTGTAAGAAGCTTTGTAACTTCCGGTTGCGTAAAACCGAAAAATTCATTGTATCGATTGTCGGAAATTGTATCGGTAATAAAATTGTTAGTGCCGGTAAAAATGCTTTCCTTGGTAATACGAAGGCATCCGGTAATGACTGCAAATTTTAAAAATTCGTTATCTTTTAATGCAGTACCAAGCAAGGGACTTATAATCTCAAGCATTTGATCATAATAGCCTCTGGAATCCGCTTTTGCAATCGGGACATCATATTCGTCAAGAAGCAGAATAACCGGCTTATAATAATATTGAGCCATAATTCGGGTTAAAAAAGATAGTGATTTCTTAATTTCTGCAGTTGTAGCCCGGTTGTCTTTCAATCGTTCATAAATAGATCTGTCACTGGCATCCATCCGATCCCAATCAAGCAAATAGGAATGTTGTTTAAACAGATCTGCCAATTCAGCCGTTAACATATCATAAGCAGATTCAAATTTGAGACCATCAATATTTTTCAATGTCAGAAAAATGACCGGATATTGATTCATCCATTCCGCACATAAGGATTTATTCCCTGCTATATATAATCCATCAAAAAGGGCCCGGCTATCTTTACGAATATCAAAAAAATCTGCCAACATGCACATTGCCAATGTCTTGCCAAATCGTCTTGGACGGGTAATTAAAGTTCCCTTTGACAAATTATTTTGAAGCAGATTCTCAATGAGACCGGTTTTATCAATATAATAGTAATGATTCTTTCGAATTTCTGTGAAATTGCTCATTCCGATTGGAAGAGTTATTTTGTTCTCCATTTCGAAATCCTCCTTCGCAGCCTCTGCGATCTATGGTATTACAATACACATATAGTATAACAAACTTTTTCTTTATATGAAACAAAAGAATTTGAGTGCTCATTTTCACTCGATCCACAGCGGCGACCTCTTCATCGAAAACCAATGCCGCTCTTTGGAGCGGCTAATCTAGTATTAGTACCGACTATGGAGCGTTTACAAACAGGAAATCTATTCCCGCCTGATTCTGTACACTTTCGGCATTTTTATCGCAAACGAAGCGGCAGAAGAAAACCGGAAAAAGAAACGGGATGGCAGCAACAAGTATCTCTATGAACTTGACTTTTCTTCA
>OHVU01000138.1_pt1 | contig 27143 bp, 23 predicted proteins | sample 1579551 | NCBI WGS metagenome assembly OHVU01 (sample SAMEA3882520, study PRJEB24775) | human gut metagenome | biome: human-associated habitat; feature: intestine environment; material: feces | place: Netherlands | collected 2009/2010 | reverse complement strand
TGTTCCTTTCCTTTGTTCTTGACTATGTTATACACCTATTATTAGCACTCGTCAATAGCGAGTGCTAATAATTTATAAAATGTTTATATTTTCCGAGCAGCTTCAAAGTACTTACCATATGAAACTCCATTATTTTGCAATAAATAACACTCCGAGTGTGCCAGGCCCACAATGTGATGAAATCACACCACCTGCTCTTGTCTCTATAATTTCCTTAAAAATGCCAAGAGAGGCTATGTAATCTCTCACCTCTTCAACTGTCTTAGCATCACATTCCGAATGTGTAATAAATACCCGATCCGGTATTGCGTTTTTCAGGTCCTCTTCCAGATCTTTTGCATAATTCTTTATGACTTTACCGATCTTACCTCTATATTTCCTGCTTGCATCCATTTTACCATCCTTTACAACGATCATGGGATGAAGCGCCAATGCTCCTCCTATAAGCGCAGAAACAGCATTGCATCTGCCACCTCTGTAAAGGTACACAAGTGTATCTACAACAAAGCTTGCTCTTACCTTCGGGATCAATTCATCAATTCCGGCTTTTATCTCCTCACGGGATTTACCATCCGCTGCCATAACTGCCGCCTCAACAACAAGCAGGCCTATTCCTGTGGACAGATTTCTTGAATCTATCACCGTAACTTTATCTTCCGCATCAAGTTCTTCTGCCGCCATTCTGATCACGTTGATTGATGTCGACATCTCACTTGATATGGAAAAGCATATGATCTCCCGGCCTTCATCAATATATGGCCGCATTACATTCATTGCTGTTTCTATAGATGGAGCTGAAGTCTTTGGTGTAGTCTTATTTTTATCAGCCCACTCATACAATGCGTGAATGTCTATCTGCGGTCCGTCCTCCAGTTCTTCATCTCCTTTTACAATATGAAGCGGAATAATATCTATATCGTATCTTTCTAAAACTTCCTGTGACAGATCACATGTACTGTCTGATATAATTTTTATCATCTTTAATACCTCGTTTTCTGTTGAATCCTTCATCTAAGAGAACTGCGCCAATCTGTATTATTTCACTGGCGTATTTATATATTTTTCTTAATGACAGCTATGGCTTCCGCATCCATGCTCACCCACGGTCAAAACAATAGGTGTGCTTTTCTCTTTTTTCCATTCTATCACAAACTCACCATTAATCATCAATTTTTTGATATTTTTCTTTCCCCCACTGTAAAGCAGCCTCTGAACATTTCGTTATACAGAGGGATAAAAATAAGAGCAAGATCCACCATCTACACCCACAACTTCAACATATTCAATATGGTGTTTTTTCACAGTTCTATACCTCCATAAAATTTACTTTATCCTGACTATCAGACCACTGTTCTTTTGTAAGATAAGTAAAATGCTCCGTTCTAACATCTCCCATAAGTGCACAGGGTTTATTTTCTTCCGTATGATGATATTTGAATCCACATTTTTCCTGACAGCGTTTTGATTTTTCATTTCCGTCATAATATCCACACCATATAGCACTACAACCCAAATCTAAAAAAGCATGCTTCTGTAAAGCTCGAACCGCTTCGGGAATCAAGCCCTGCCCCCAGTATGGAACACCTATCCAATATCCAATTTCTATTTCATCATCAGCTGCTTTTGTGTGCGACTGAGCTGGCGGAGTCAATCCGATACTTCCAATTGCAACATTATCTTCTCTTAAACACACTGCATATGTTTCATCTGCTGCCAAAACACTTTTGATGATTTCTCTGCTATTCTCTACACTTGTATGTACTGGCCATCCTGCTATAGGCCCAACCTCTGGATTTTTTGCATATTTATATAAACTCTCTGCATCATCCTCTTTCCAGGGACGAAGTATTAATCTCTCAGTTTCTAATGTCATAACCTACTCCTTTACCAACTGCTTTCTAATATAATTTGTGATCGAATCAAATACGACCGGGGACATTTTAACAATCCGGCTCCACATTCGAATTCCTTGATAAACTTTTTTTCATGTAAAGCACCTCCTCGTTAAACTTGAAGTTGTTGATTTCTTTATTATCTAATCTGTTAGTAATCTATCCAACAGCATCTGCCTATTATTTATAAACATTTCTGTTACCTGGTAACTCTCTGTATCCTCATATTCGCACAGATGTATGCATCCATTATCAAAACAATAGATATCTGCATCTGGTATTCCTAACAAAATCGGCGAATGCGTAACTATAATAAACTGTGCTCCCTCTTTTGCACATCTGTATATTTGCATCAACAATGTAAGCTGTCTCTGCGGCGATAATGCAGCTTCCGGCTCGTCAAAAAGATACAAGCCATTTGGATTCATATTATTCTGCGCTAATGCGAGAAAACTCTCTCCATGTGATTTTTCATGATATTTAGCGGAAGGATGTGTAATATCTGCATATTCTTCTTCCTGTGTTGCAACATTATAAAAGCTTTCTGCCCTAAGAAAATATCCCCACTTTTCCTTCCGATAGCCTTTGGCAATTCTTATCGCATCACACAACTCTGAATGTGTATCATGCGTAGAAAAAACATAATTCTTTGTTCCTCCCTCAGGATTAAAACCATGTGCTACGGCAAGTGCTTCCAACAAAGTTGATTTACCACTGCCATTTTCTCCAACAAAAAATGTGATTGGTTTATTGAAATCAAGTTTTTCAATTCCCTTAAAAGCCTCGATTCCCTTTAAATAACTATCGTTATCAATTCTATTCCAATCGAATATTACTCTTTGTATGAATTGATTATTCATTTAATTCGGCCTCAATTTCTTCAATAGTAGGCATACTACCTCTGAACTCTTCTGGTATAAGTTTTGATAACTCATAACTAGAAATACCAAGTGGCTGGCTAGTAGATTCTAATGCATATTGGGCTTCTACTTTATCCATATCTTTACAAATCAGAAGTCCCAAAGTAGGATTATCAGCTTCTGTTTTCATCTGATGATTAACAGCCACAACATAAGTTCCCAATTGACCTGCATAAGAAGAATCAAATTTTCCTGTCTTTATTTCTACAACAACATAACAATGCCTTTGAGTATTGTAAAATAACATGTCTATAAATTTTTCAGTATCTCCTACCTCAATTCTCACTTCCCTGCCCATATAAGCAAAGCCAGTACCTAACTCCATAAGAAAATTATTAACTTTCTCTATAAGTGCATCCTTTAGTTCCTTTTCATCATACCTTTCACGCAAAGTCAAAAAATCAAAATTATATGGATCCTTCGTAATTGCTTGTGCTAAATCGCTCTGTTCTATCGGAAGTGTGTTAGTAAAGTTAGTTATTGCTTTGCCTTGACGTTCATATAAATCCGTTCCTAAGAAGTTTAGTAAAACATCTCTTGACCAATTGTTTTCAATAGTCTTTCTGATATAAAACAATGCCTTTGCAGAATTCCCTTTGCATTTATCAAGTATTATTTTGTTATGTCCCCATGGAATTCTAAAAATGATTTGTAAATTATCCCCAACTTGGGGACGATTTGCATCTGTAATCAATCCGTCCTCAACCTGAGGACAAATCACTGCGTCAGGATACATCTCATAAAAATATCTCATATATTTCAAATTAGTTGGAGAAAATGATTTCACATCTGGCAAAATGGATTTTAAATCGTCACTCACCGTTTTATAGAATCCCGTTCCATACCCGAACTGTTCGCTCATAGATGAAATGCCCTTACCAAGTTTCCAATAAAATCTCAGCATCTCATCATTTATCTTCATAGAAGCCCTGATTTGGCTTTTTCTAAAATCAGTGGATATTCCGGCAATCCACTCTTTATATTCATTATCAGCCTTAATCAATTCGCTCATATACAATCCTTTCTAATGTGTCAGTTAGACAAATCACGATTTATCGTTTTATCACTTCTTCCAGTGTTATAACCCTTCCATGTCCAGATCCACCATATTTTTCTTTTTGCAGAAATAGGGTTCCAGACCATTGGCCGTTAATTGCTGTGCCACAGCATTTTCAAAGTGAACGTCGTTATTTACTTCGCTGTTTTTATTGATCAGTTCCAGTTTGGTTTCCGCCGGATATGCACTGGTAAGCAATCCGGTGTCATTGGAAAAAGGCCGGAACACATTACTGCTCTTGCTCGCTTTGAGAGGAATAACGGGAGCTTCCACTTTATATACCGGTAACGCGACTCCGGCATCTTTCAGCCACAAAAAGCTGTTTTCATATCTGTCAAACTTTAACTCTTTATCCAGCATTGTAAATACAAACTTTTCAACCATTCTTCTGACGATACGTCCTATAAATATGGTAACAAAAGCGAACTTCTTCATCACTAATCGCAAGCTGGGAAAATGCCGCTTTCTTTGCAATACGCATGTACTGCTCCCAATCTTCTTCAGAAACAGCCGGATACATTTTCTTTAAGCGCGCCTCATATTCCGCATCCGTCATCGATGAAAATTGTGCCGGCACAAGCTTACGCACATTTTTGTATATTCTGCGGTTCATTCTCTTTACTGCACGAATATTCTGCTTTTTGCGAAGTTCTTTTAACAGGACGTTTCTATAATTTCGCTGCAATCGCACAACACAATACAGCACAAGTATCAACACAACGAGAATGATGAGAATACCAATTACAAAAGTCGCAATTTTCTGTCCCTGTGACAGCCCTTTACCGCCTCCGGTTCCGTTTTTCCCTGGCTCCTGTGTGGATTGCTGCGTCATTTGTGTCTGCGAATCCTGTGTCTGTGTTTCCTCCGTGAGCTGAGTTTCCTCCGTGAGCTGTGTTTCTGTATTTTCAGACTCGCTCGATGCCGTGGTGTCTTTTCTCTTATCATGGTCTGCCTTCAGGTCTTTGAGATTTTCCTCATTTGTTGGTATGTCTGCATTGATTCCGCCATATCCCGGTGTCACTTCATAAGGAATCCAGCCAATGCCGTCCAGATATATTTCCACCCATGCATGTCCGCATCGATCAACGACATCTGCCGCGTAGCTTCCGTCTTTTTGTGCCTGAAAAGATTCTCTTTTTACAATATAACCGGATGCATAGCGCGCCGGCACACCAAGTTCCTGTAAAATCAAGGTCGCAGCACTTGCAAAATGCATACAGTATCCTTCTTTTCCTTTCTCTAGGAAGTATGCTACTGCATCCTCTCCCGGTGTAAGATCATCCAAATACAAATTATAACGTTTATAGGTATTTAATATGTCTTTTACACTTCTTGCCAGATCAAGCCTTGACATATTCACATATTGCATCATCGCTTCTTCCAATGCAAAATCCTGTTCCCCATAATATGCATCATCAACATAATCTTTTCGTGCCGTGTACCAGTCCGAATCCATATAACTTTCTTCCAGAACCGCCTTTGTATACCGGATTACTCCGTCGGTCGCAGAAGCGTTCGGCTTTGCATAATGCTTATACGCATACGTATCATACCAGCTCATGGCATCCGGGTCCTCTTTATTCTCGACCCACACAAAATACTGCGCATTCTCATCCATCTTCGTATTTTGCAGCAATCCCTCTGCCTTAACAGAAGATTTCATTCGCTTTTTTTTGACCACGGCATCCTTGTCTACCCACACAGTATCCTTACTGTCTGCCAGATCCATAAAATATGGCACAAGTGCATTGGAACTCCATGCATTTTCATAGGTGATCTCATAGGTTGTCCGCCCATCAATATTGTCATTTCCCTGCGACTGTTCGTAGACATTCTGGCTCAGCAGGACAGCAATATGATCCGGATCATAGCCCGCTTTTTTTGCTTCCCTTTCATAAGAATCATCTAAAGTTTTCCATGTACCATCCACATATCTGCTACTGCAGAAATCCTTCAGGTACAAATTGGTCTCCGGTTTTTTTTCTGCGCTGATCGTAAGTATTTTGCGGTCAGAATATTCCGGTGTATTGTTGTCGACCTCTGCCTTATTGGTTTCAACATAAGACGGTCCGATATTTTTCAGTCTATCTTCCAGCTGTGTTTGAAAAATATAAAACTGCTTTCCATTTTTTGCAATTGCTTCGGCCGGACGAACGAACGCTGTTCCTCCAAGCAAAACAATCCCCACTGCAACCACTGCAGTACAGCCCAATGAAATCATCTGCCGGAAAAATACGCGTTCCTGCTTTTTGTGTTCGCCCTTTTTTGCCTGGAATGCAACACGCTCCCTTGCATATGGACCGGAGAACAGAAGGAGCAGTCCCGCAAAATAAAATGCAAACCCTTTCCAGGACGGTAGAGCATTCACAAGCAGTCCTGCACTCAGGATCGTGATCCCCGGTAACAACAGAAACAGCTTCTGCTTTGTCATATAACGCAGCATCACACCAAACATCAGAAGAAGATACAGGGTAAAACCTAACGCAAGTGGCAGATAGGTCATATCTGCATCGTATCCCTGTATATTGCTTTTGTAATAAGCATTCCATGGAATCAGGTAGCTGCTGTACAGTGCCTGATATCCTTCCTTCATATGTGAAAAATTTTTCCGGAAATAAAGTGCCGATCCAAGGATATAAACAAGTTCTGTTCCCACCGACCATACCGCCTCATATTTTCCGCAAAGCGGTGCCACATGAAACAGCACAATCGCCAGAAACAGAAATACCTGGATCCACACAAACGAAGCTTTGGGAATCGTCCATTCTTCAAGAATGCTGGTTGCCAAAAACACCATTCCATAAAACAACAACTCCGTTGCCATGAAACTTCGAACCGCACCCGCACAGTTTTCTGCAAATACATATTCGGTTGTCTTGTTTGTTTTTTGCATTGTATTTTTTCTCATAACATTAATTCCATGGTTTCCATTTTTTCTTTCCAGTCTTTTTCGTCCAATGAAACAATTTCTTTGTCATTTAAGATCAAATGCATAGAAGCATCCAAATACATTGTGTACAACAGATTCTCCCGCTTATATTTTTCTTTGTACATCGTCGGTAAAGGCTGCGGTGCCGTCACATAGCCGTCTGCGAGATAGTAACATAAAAACATATAAAAGCTTTCCTCATCGTCAATCCGGATACGGACAACATCTTTGCGGCTGACACTGTACCATGCCACATAGTGCGGACAGGCTGCATCCATCAGGGAAAACACCACTCCTGCCATCACCGTAAGAAACTTCTCTTCGTTTTGGGTTTTTGCCTTCTTCTTTTTCCATTTCTTTTTCATATGTGGCGGCTCCAGCAGGAACACAAGCGGACAGGCCTTTGGCTGGCTGTTTTCCCGCACGAGCAGATCATCCGATTTTGCACTTAACTTCCAGTGAATGCTCTGCATTTTGTCCCCGGCGCGGAACTCACGCACCCCAAAGATTTCGCTCGGATCATCTCCCGGATGAAAATCATCGTAGACATCTGCCTCTCCGAAAAAGTTGCGTGTGTGTTCCGATACATGCACACCAACACTGATCAGTTCCGGGAAAATCATAACATTGCACGATCGACCGACTTTTTTTGTTATGCAGAAAAGACCGGTCAGATCATAAATTTTGATCTTCTTTAAACCAAATTCATAATTCCCCGCATATTCCGGATATATCACCTGCTGATACTCATTTTTTCCGTGATACACCGGCGCTCCCTTCTGCCAGGCACGCTCGCTTTTTCCAATAAAAGCGTTCTCACAGGTAATTCGGTATTTGATTTTCATACAGCTGATACGGCTATGATTCTTTACGGCAAGCGTAAGCCGGACTTTTTCCCCCGGCTCCGCGACCGCGATCGGAATCTGTATATCCGCCTCAATTTTCCTGCGATACCAGAGTAAAAATAAAAAAGCGAGCACCAAAAGAATTGCTTCGGCAAAGCCAAGCAATCCAATTGTCACGCTCGCATAAATAAGTGCGATATAAAATGTAAAAACCGTAACCAATGCCCCGATCACAAAACTAATCACGCTAATCCACCTTTTCCATATATGATGCCGGCTGTCTTGTATCCGCTATAATCTGGGATAAAATCGCCTCTTCCGTCACATGTGCCACCCGCGCCTTGGTGTTTGGCACAATACGATGCTTTGCGATATCCATAAAAATATCGGTAACATCGGATGGAATCACATATTCCCTCCCCTGAAGAAATGCCCAGGCTTTCGCCATGCGCACACAGGCGATCGTTCCTCGCGGGCTGACACCAAGTTCAATGTAATTACTCTTTCGCGTCTTGTTCATCAGGTTTGTAATGTACGCATAAATGCTGTCATGAACATACACATTCTCCACCTGTGCCTGCATGTCCACCAGCTGCTGCGCCTGCAGAACTGCCCGCAACTCACCAAATCCCGCAGCCGTACTTTTGCCTTTTGCAATGGCAATCTCACTCTCAAGATCCGGATAGCCCATGCTCATACAGATCATGAAACGATCCAGCTGGGACTCCGGCAAAAGCTGGGTTCCTGCACTTCCCTTCGGATTCTGTGTTGCCATAACAATAAAAGGCTTCGGCACTTCACGGCTGACGCCATCTACGGTTACCCTGCCTTCTTCCATAACTTCGAGCAAAGCCGACTGCGTCTTTGGAGAAGTCCGGTTGATCTCATCCGCCAGAAACAAATTACACATAATTGTTCCCGGATAATACACAAATTCTCCTGTATTCTTTTGATACATATTAAATCCAAGAATATCTGCCGGCATGACATCCGGCGTGAACTGTACTCTGTGATTTTCCAAGCCCATGACCTTGGAAAAAGCGATTGCCAGAGTTGTCTTACCGACACCTGGCACATCCTCTATTAAGATATGACCTCCCGCGAGAATTGCCGCGAAAGCTTTCTGAATGCAGTCATCTTTGCCGGTAACGGCGTGTTTTACTTCGTCCATGACTGCCCTTGCATTTTCATAAATCTGACTCATTGTTGTTCCCCCATATTACGAGCATTCTACTAGCCTTCTAATATAAATTCAGTATAATGCAATTATGGGAAAACAACAATATTGCAGAGGTTAAGATTCTCTTAATTCCAGAACTTTTTTTCCTGTCTGCGGATCTTCGATTCCGAGCAAAGAAAGAATTAACGCCATACGCATATATTTTCCGTTCTGTACCTGCTGAAAATAAGCTGCTCTGTTGTCATCATCCACATCGTAAGCGATCTCATCAACACGTGGCAGTGGATGCAGTACCGGCATATTTTCCTTTGCCAGCTGCAGCTTTTCCCGGTTGAGAACATAAGTATCCTTCAGACGAATATAATCCTCTTCATTGAAAAAGCGCTCTTTCTGCACTCTCGTCATATAGAGAACATCCAGCTTCGGAAGACTGTCCTCCAGACTGGACACTTCCTCATACGGCGTATGCGTCGGCTCTAATGTTTCGTCTACAAGATAATCCGGGATTCTGAGTTCTTCGGGCGAGATAAAATAGAATTTGTTTCCTGTATGGCGCACCAGACTCTTCACCAGTGAGTGCACCGTTCTTCCGAACTTCAAATCTCCACAGAAACCGATCGTCAGATTGTCGAGTCTTCCAAGTCTCTGGCGAATGGTCATCAGATCGATCAATGTCTGTGTCGGATGGTTATGTCCGCCATCTCCCGCATTGATGACCGGGATTTTCGAATACATGGATGCACAAAGCGGTGCCCCTTCCTTTGGATGACGCATGGCAATAATATCTGCATAGCAACTGACAACCCTTACGGTATCTGCAATCGTTTCCCCTTTGGAAACGCTCGATTGTTCTGCACCTGCAAATCCAATTGTCTGTCCGCCAAGACTGAGCATTGCCGACTCAAAAGAAAGCCTCGTTCTTGTGCTTGGCTCATAAAAAAGCGTTGCAAGCTGTCTGCCGTCTGCTGCATGGGCATAAGCTTTCGGATTCGCAGCGATCCGGTCTGCAAAATCCAGCACTTCATACGTTTCTTCTACTGTAAAATCCAAAGGACTTATCAAATGTCTCATAACCACTCTCCTTTTGTTAAATACTGACTTCTCTCTGCACCTACGGATATGAACTGTATTTCATGCTGCAGAAGATCCTCTAATGTCTCCACATATGTCTTTGCCGCATCCGGCAGTTCATCATAGGTTTTGCAGCCGCTGATGTCTGTCTGCCAGCCCGGAAGCATTCTTACAATCGGTGCATATTCTTCGAGATCCTCTACCGGATCAAAATCTGTCACTTCCTGATTTCCCTTTTTGTAGCCCACAATCACAGGAATTTCTTTCATCATGCTGAGCACATCCAGCTTGGTTAATGCAATCTTGTCCGCATTCTGGCACTTTAATCCATACCGGCTTGCAACCGCATCAAACGGACCTACACGACGTGGACGTCCTGTGGCAGCACCATATTCTCCACCAAACTTGCGCAAAAGTTCCATCCAGGATTCCGGCATGGCTTTTTCTGCTGTAAATGGCCCTGCACCTACACAGGTTGAATAAGCTTTCAGCACACCAACGACATGGTCCAGCTGCTTTCCCGGTATCCCTGCCCCGATTGGACCGTAGGCAGAAATTGTGGAAGAACTTGATGTATATGGGAAAATGCCATAATCAATGTCCCGCATAGCTCCAAGCTGTGCCTCTAAAACAACCCTTTTTCCTTCCTTTAACGCTTCCTCGAGATAAGCACCTGTGTCTACTATATATGGCCATAACTCTGCTGCCTGAGCTTCACACCAGGAAAGCAGTGCCGGATAGGACATCGGTTCCTGATGATAGCATCCTGCAAGTTCCAGATTCTTTGCCTCGAGCATCATTTTCAAACGGTTCTGTACGGATTCCTCTTTTAGATGAAGCAGGTCCCCAAGACGCAGTGTTTTCTTTCTGTATTTGTCACTGTATGCATAGGCGATGCCTCTTTTTGTGGACCCAAATGCCGCTCCGGTTTTTGCAAGACGCGTCTCTTCGAGTTCATCCTGAATTTTGTGCCATGGCATCGAGATTGTTGCCCGTTTGGAAAGTTTTAAGTTCTTTGGTGTGACCACAACACCTTTTTCCCTGATCTGTGCGATTTCGTTTGTCAGATGTTCCAGATCTACCACCATACCATCACCAAGTACACATACCACATTCTCATGCAGAATACCGGATGGCAGCAGATGTAAGACAAATTTCTGCTGTTTGGCAACCACTGTATGACCAGCGTTATTGCCGCCCTGATAGCGGACAACAACATCTGCATTCTCCGCAAGCAGATCGATCACACGACCTTTTCCTTCATCTCCCCAGTTAATTCCTGTTACAGCTGTAAGCATATTTTATCCTCCTTCTATTAACACTGTCTTTGAACATAAACCCATGCATAATCTGTTATGAGCAATACCGGAATGTCCGGTCGGTAAGTATTCGCGCAAAAATAAGTCCGAGCGGTAACGATACAATAATCATAATCGCCGCCGCAAACCATGAAACCGCCTCGGTCAGTGACATAATTCCAAAATTATAAATCGCACGATACAGATATAATCCCGGCACCATAATTACAATGGATGGCACCGTCAGTGAAATTCTCGGATATCCATGATTTCTCTTTATGATGGATGCAAGCAGACCTGCAGTCAGTGCTCCTATGAAAGCTGCTGCCGCAGATGGCATCCCTGTATAATCGACCAGTTCCAGCCGCAATGTATTTGCAACGGCACCGATACATGCCGCCGTTGCTGCCATATAGACCGAGCTGTTAAACATGATTGAGAAACCGAAAACGCCGCAAAAACTGGCAATCAGACGTAAAAACAAATGCGTCATATTTCCCAGATGCAAAGCTGCAAAATCCTGTGGCTGAAGCTTTAACAAAAGCGCCATGATCCATGCAAACATTGTCGCAACCAGAACAATAATGATGGAATAGGTAAGCCGCTCCAGACCGGATCGCAAATCCAGTTTTGCCAGGTCAATTCCACTTGTGATAAACGGAAATCCCGGAATAATAAACAACATGGAACAGATATATCCGGCCTCATGCACTGCGGAAATGTGAAACAGCAGCTCTGCCATATGCAGACAGACCGCATACGTCAGACATGCAGCTGAAATAGATACTGCAATGTTCAAAAACAACGTGTAATGATGTTTGATCAGCTTCATCCGGATAAGGTTACCAACACCAGCGGCAATAAATGCAAATATCATCTCCACTGGGCCACCACCCAGCAGAAATGTAAATCCACAACATGCAAGTGCCGCTGCCAATCCGAGTTTTACCGGAGAATAGAGTGCATGAATCTGTTCAATTTCATCCAGCCTCTTGTGGATTTCTTCGCCTGTCAGATGTGCTTCCCGGGATGGAAAACTATCTACAAACTGTTCCATCCGATAAAGTTTGGAAGTATTTACTCCGGTATTTGCAATACTAAGAGATTGGGAAACACACTCTTTTCCGTCAAAACAGTTAAACTCTATAGACATCAATCCCACATCCACCGTACAGGTTACTCCCAGTTCCTTGGAAAGCCGGTTCATAGAAGTCCGCACACGCCATGCTCCGGTTCCACAGGAAAGCATGATCAGACCAACTCTGCCGATAACGGATGCCTTTTCAATCAGTCCTGCCTGCTGAATCAGCACTTCACTGTCATTTCCTGTATAATCATGCCATGGAATTTCCATATGATTTTTTTCCATAATTTCTACATAATCATTTTTCGCCATAAATAATCTCCTCCGCTTTCGCAACATGGCGTTCGAAATTTTTCAGGAAAATTGAATTTGGAAGGAAAATTCCGATTTCATCATACCGGTTGTTATTCTCCACCAGCGAATCCTGTCCATAAAATACATAAGCCATTGGAAGATTCTTTTCCAGCTGAATCATAAGATCCCACACTGCGGAATACGCTTCTGCCTCCGTCTCCTTCTCCTTTACGGTATCCGGCAGTTCACGAATGAGCAGCACACCCGTATTTTTCTCAAGAATCTTTTGTTTCACATCCATGTGATCCGACTGGTATTCATGGCTGTAACGGTATGCCTGTGCAAAATATATATTTTTCTGATTGCCGAGATCTTTGTATACCTCATGGAAATGCCAGTATTCTTTCTCATGAACTGTGCCTTTATATGCCGGAAGCAATTGCCCGTTTTCATCCGTCATGATAACCGGATTTTGCTTTCCATCTGCATCAAAACGATAGGGAATCAGAAATGAATTTCTCAACAGATCAAACAATGTATTCTGGCATATAGCCATAAGAAAAGCCGACATGTCCCGGTTCGCATACGCATTGAACAAAGCCTGTGAAAATTCTGCCGGAGAAATTCTGGCATCCGAATCATCATTGCAAAATAAACAGTTACAAAATGTTTCCTGTAACTTTTCACATGCCCAATGATCATTTAATATTTTCTGAAACAAAACCTCTGCCTTTTCCTCTCGTGGAAAAATCGTCTGTTCCTTCATGCTTCATGCGCTTCCTTTCTTGCTTTTTTCATCTTCTATGATTATACTTTTGCATTAGGGATAAGTAAAAACTATAATTGATATGTTATATATAACATTTTGATATGTCAGAGGGGGTTCTATCGATGAATGTAAATTTTGAATACTATCGAATTTTTTATTATGTTGCAAAATACCACAACTTTACCAAAGCCGCACATGCACTCGGCAGCAGTCAGCCGAATGTGACACGTGCCATGAATTGTCTGGAGCAGCAGATCAATACAACCTTATTTGTCCGCACCAACCGGGGCATTCAGCTTACCCCGGAAGGGGAAAAACTTTATACCCATATTTCCGCTGCAATGTCACAGATTTTTGCCGCAGAAGAGGAATTAACGGATAGTACGGGGCTGTCACACGGAAGCATTGCGATCGGTGTCAGCGAGACCGCCTTAAATATTTTTCTTTTTGATAAACTCAAGGCGTTTCATATGACCTATCCAGGCATTCGCCTGAAACTGTACAATCACTCCACCCCACAGGCCATTGATTCCGTAAAAAGCGGAAAAATCGACTTTGCTATTGTATCAACTCCTGCTTCCGTGGAATCACCGCTCAGACAGATTATGCTGCAGCCTTTTCAGGAAATTCTTGTCGGTGGCACGACTTTTACCGCCCTTGGCAGCCAGGAACTGTCACTTGCAGAATTAAAGAACTATCCGCTGATATCGCTTGGGCGTGAAACAACGACGTTCCAGTTTTATCATTCGCTTTTTCTCTCTCACGGACTCGAACTTGCCCCTGATACCGAAACTGCCACAACCGATCAGATTCTCCCTCTTGTCAAATGCGAGCTGGGCCTGGCTTTTCTTCCGGAAGCAATGGCACGTGATTCTATTCAAAAAAGAGAAATTGTCCAGATATCACTGAAAGAAAATATCCCGGAACGAAATATATGCATGGTATACGACTGCCAGCATCCGCTGAATACAGCTGCCCGACAGTTCCGGAAAATGATTCTGGAAGATCATTTGTCATAGTTTGAAACTATGAACAATTCCTTCACAGGATATGTTCAGCTGATGTTTCCTTGCAGATACAAAATCTGCAATTCAAATGCTATTGTTCATGGTGCAGAAGCTTTCGGTATGTCTGATCCATTCCAAATGCGCCAAGCGGTGCCGTAATGATGATCGCCATAACAGCTACCGACAGCACGATTTTTCCACATGCCAGTCCTGCAGCTAAAGGAACCGCGCCGATTGCGGCCTGTACCGTCGCTTTCGGCAGATATGCAATCACACAGAAAGCGCGCTCTTTCCACGATAGATTTGTCTTTGCAACACAAAGCAATACCCCGCATGCACGAAAAAGCAATGCAAGCAAAATCATGGCAATTGCAGCCAGTCCTGCCTGCAAGGTATAGCGGATATCCACTGCTGCACCGACCAATACAAATAAAATGACTTCCGCAGCAATCCACAACTTTCCAAATTTTTCTGACAACCGTTTCGAAACAAATGCCGTACTTTTTAACTTCAGCACACATGCCATACTTACGACTGCCAGCAATCCGGAAACTGCGACTTTTCCTTCCAGCCATCCTTCTACCGCAACAAGCAAAAAGGAAATGCCAAGCACAATAATGACTTTCGTGCTGTTTCGCACGCAATGTTTATGCGCATAAGATGTCTCAAAAAACAGATACAGCCCATAACCCACGACCGCGCCCAGCAGAATTCCAAGCACAATAGAAACCGGCACATTTACAAAATCCAATACATTTGCATTTCCTCCCTGCGCCATGCTCAAAAATGTCGTGAACAACACGATTACAAAGATGTCATCGCAGGATGCACCCGCCATGATCATCTGTGGAATTGCTTTCTCGGTACCATATTTTGATTCCATCAGATTCACCATACGCGGAACCACTACCGCCGGAGATACCGCTGCCAGCACAGCGCCCATGACAGCCGCCTCTACACGGGTAATTCCCAGAATCCATGGTGCAAGCAACACATAGCCGATAATCTCAAATGATGCCGGAACAAATGACAGCATAATTGCCGGTCTTCCCACCTTTTTCAAGTCATTCAAATCCAGCGATAATCCGGCTTTCAGCAGTATAATGATCAATGCCATTTTCCGCAGATCCGCAGAAATTGACAGAATGGAAGAATCCAGGAAATCCAACACATATGGTCCCAACACAATGCCTGTGATGAGCATTCCTATGATCCTCGGAAGCTTCAGTCTCTGACAAATTGCACCCATTGCCAGCCCGACCAGAAAGATAAGTGCCAATGATGTTAACATAATTTTTCCTCCTTTTTGCACGAAAAAAGCTGATGGTTTCTGCGATGTTTTCATCGTAGAAGTCATCAGCTCAATAAGCAGTTCTGGTATTCCCAAGGGAAAACTTCATTCCCTGTATGTTGTAATCATACGCTTTCGAGGTGGTTCTGTCAACTGGTGAGTAATTTTTATTGTTTAAGGTCCACAATAACAACTTCATTTCCATGCTCTCTGATGATTTCGATCAAATCCTGCGTTTTCATCCACACCGTCGCTGTATTCTCATTCGGATGAACACCTATCAATCCTTCGTTTTCCGTAAGTTCTCTATCAAAGAACACCTTTACCTCTTTGTCCTGGTCATTCAAGATTCCCAAAGGTGTCACCGATCCAGCAATCAATCCGAGTTTCTCCAACAGCTCCTGTTCCGAAGCAAAACTCACTGGACGTGTCTGATATTGTTTCCGAAACTCTTTCAAATTGACTCTCTTACTGCCCTTTACTGTAATCAGGTAATAATTTTTCTTCTTGTCATCCCGGATAAAAAGTGTTTTTGCATCTGCTTTGGGATATGGAATTTCAATTTCTGCAACTTCTTCCATATTGTAGACTGCCTTGTGTTCGGTTATCTCGAACCAGATATTTTTCTCCTGTAAAAATTGGTATACTTCCTGTTTGTTCATATCTTCTTCTCATTTCTTACTTGTAAATGTGTTTTATTCATTTCCTGATCTGAAAGCAAAAAATATTTATACCGTACTTTCCCTTTCTGGTCAGGAACCGGATCATCCCATGTAACATCAATTTGATACCATACTCCGCCTACTTCCACACGATTCCATGCATGATTGACACGACCTGTGAAATCACCATTTGATGATGCTTTTCCAGAAACTAACTTACACGGAATACTCAATTCGTCCATAAATGCTTTAAATGCTGCTGCATATCCCTCACATACAGCCTTTTTATTTATCAACACACCTCTTGGGCTATAAGAATCTTGTGGAATTGTATCATTTACATAATTTTCATAATCATATTCGCAATTAAGAACGATATAGTCATGTACCGCTTTTACTTTATCATAATCAGACATTTCTGGTGTAATAATATTCTCTATAGTACAATCAATTTCATTCTTAATATCATTGTCAATTAATGCAATATTATCAATCTCCCATATAGAACCCGCGTGCTCATAATTTGAACTGTCAGAATCCTTTTCTTTTGCCCATGTAGACATTGCGCCTAGAATGCATATTGCAAATATTAACATAAGAATATGTGCTGATTTCTTATTTTTCTTAAGCTTGATTGTTTTTATAACATTTTCTCCTATCTTTCTCCATAATTTTAATCTCTTCACTTATCTTAACATAAAAAAGCGATACCACATAGATATTTCATCTAATGATATCGCTTTATCTGCTATCATTTGCTATTTTGAATCACCACGAACATAAAATGTGGCTCTTCCAGATCCCATTTTTAGAAGAACGCCTTCTTCTACCAATTGTTTTATAGCCAACTCTACTGATTTTACGCCTATTGAAGGACATAACTCTGTAATATCACTTTTACTTAGCTTCCCCATCTTACTATATGCTGCTCGTCTAACAATTTCTTTTGCCGGAAGCTTTTCACTTACAAGCTCTACTCTTTCCTCAAAATCTCTGTATGCAGCAAGAATAATTCTTAGCATATATTTTACAAAAGGAGTTACATCCTCCTTATTTTCGTGCCAACCTCCCTGACAATCCTCCAATGCTTTGTAGTACAAATCTTTATTTTTAGCAATCTTGCTTTCAATAGAGACATACTTGCCAACAACATATCCACTTCTATATAGAAGTAAGGCTGTAAGCAAACGGCTCATCCTACCATTTCCATCACTAAATGGATGTATGCATAAAAAATCATGTATAAAAATAGGAATAAGTAAAATGGTATCCAATTCTTGATTCTCAATCATTCGATTGTAATTCTCACAAATAGCATCTATTGCGGATGGTGTTTCATATGGTGCAAGTGGGGTAAAAAGCACATACTCTTTTCCTGTCTCGTCAGTTGCCGCAATCACATTTTGTGATATCTTGAAACTACCACCAATGCTTTTTTCTGTATATTTGTACAAATCACGATGTAACTGCAAAATATAATTTGTTCTGATTGGAATATACTCATAATTCTCATGAATTGTATTAAGAACGTCCCTATACCCAAGAATTTCTTCCTCATCACGATTTTTCGGTGTTGTCTTTTCCTCACACAATTCTTTTAATCTGGTACTGGTGGTCCGAATTCCTTCGATAGCATTCGATGCCTCTGTACTCTGACGTTTTGCTATTTCTACAAGTTTGTCCAATGTTTCCGGCTTCTGCTTAAGATATACTTCCTGTCTGCCCTTATACTCATGAATTTGTGCAACAAGCGAAATTATCTCACTATCCCATGTCTTTTCTTTCAATAATGAATAATCAAATACCCTCATAAATATCTCCTAAATCTTTATTTATCTCCTAAATTTTATATATTTTTAGGAGATAATGCAATTATTAGCATAAAAATCCTTGTTTTCATAGTATCACTGATTTCTAAAGGTATATTCATTTCATTCATAAACTCTTACAAATTCAGCATATATGCATCATCCGGCGTATATCTTCCCTCTTTGGTGAAAATAATCCAATCCGTTACATCAGAAACCGTATATTTTCCAATGCTTCCCTCATCCATTTTCTTGACATAATACGGCTTCTGAGTAAGTTCACAAACAAATACTTCCTTTAAGAGCTTCTTCTTAATCTCCTTTAATTCAAACCAGATATGCTCTTTTTGTGTTTCCGGATCACTCTCAGGGTCGATAAATTCTTTATCCACCTGTAACCCAATTTTCAACAATACATGTACATCCGGATCCTTAAGATCCATAATCGTCTTCACATATTCGATTCTCTCCTGTGCCAGTTTCCGCATACGGTTGGTTTCCTCATTTGACACCATAAACATCGTATTATGCCCTAAATATTTATCCAGAAACTGCACTCTTTCCACCTTTTTTGCATCCACATCATCTTCATGCAGATACAACATTACAGCCTCTGTATCCTGCGAATGATATTCGTCGCGGTCCTCAGCTTTTCCAAGTTCCACATCCGGATAATGTTTTAAACCTTCCCGCCAGTCCACAACAGTTGTCACCATGGCAATATCTTCTGTCAGCCATGCGAGAAACATTGGCTCATATGGTTGCAATGCTTCTTCATTTTCAATCATACGAACCGCCATCGACTCAATTACAGAATAATGTGTGTTAAACATATCCTTGTTGCTTCCAAGGATTTCCAGTTCCGGCAGACCACAACGCTTTAATCCATGCGTATGGAGCCAGACTTCATCTCCATCGCCACTAATTGCCTGTACCGTGAAAAGATATCTTGGCGCAGGGGGTACCTGTGATTCCGCTGCAAGTTTCACCCATCTGCCGGAAATAACTTTTTCTGACGGCATATCCATGACTGCAAGGTGTCCCGGCACCAGCAGATTGATAATTCGAAGCTGATCATGATAGCTTGTCAGAAAATCCTTCGAGTATTCCATCTCCACACACATATCCACCTGAATCTTTTCAATCTTTTGAAAATCAAGATCTGAAAAAGCATGTACAGTGCGGAAAAACTCCGGAATTTCCACATGCAAAACGGCAAGAGCAATTTTGTATTCTCTTCCATCAATTGAAAGTGTCATTGCAACACCCGGTATATCATCATCTTCTTCGTTTTTTTTCTTTTTCAACTCCCCTGTCATTTTTATATCGTTACTGTTTTCCAGTCTTGCTAAAACCTTCTCTATCCGGATATCTTCTTCGTTTTCCGGCACAACAATCATACATGATTTTTCTCTCATGAAATTCCCCTCTTTCAATTGTACTTTTTACAGGAAACTAAGCTTTAAAGTTTCCCCATCTTCATCAACATTACATCCCTTTGATTTTTCTACCTTCAACTGAAGACCTGCTGCAAGGCCAACAATCTCACCATCGTGAAAACCAATATTATTATTTATACAATACTCAATTATAAGTATCATAAATCCCTGCAATTGTGATGGTTCCTGCTTGAAATTCAATACTTCCATTTCATCAAAGCCAAATTGTTTCATACCATCTGTCCATCCGGAAATTCCTTCTTCTTCCTTTCCGATACCAGACCATACAAGCACCGGCAATGGTAACTCATCTTCCTTTACAATCTCACACATCTTTACAACTTTCTCAGGTTCATAAACAATTCCATTGGCATAGATACCGATATTATTTTCCATTTTTGACAAGGTGGAAACAACCTTAGAATAGAACATAGCCCTGTCTCTAATACTGTTGCCACCGGTGACCATCACGATTTCATGTGCTGTATGTGTTGCGGCTACACTTGCTCCATCCGGCCACATATAATTGTACTTCGCGCATTCCACTGCTTCATCATCTGGAATTGCAAAATCCATATATCCAAACGTCAAATGCAATCCTGTATCTGTGCAATATAACCGGGCATCAACGCCTTCCGTTGCCCCACCGTTTTCCGGCTGCGTATCATCATCACTTTTTATTTTCTCGCCCCAGTCTTTTTCAAACATATCCAAAAACAGATCCGGCTCAAATACCGGTTTTGCTTTCAGAATAAAAGCGTGAAAGGCAGGTGCTTTTTTCTCCCTCTCTTTTTGCTCTTCCTCATTTAATGCAATACTTTTCCAATACTGCTTTAAATATGTAAGCATTTGAGTTGCCTGCTCGATGTCATTGTTTTCATCATAGCGCTCCTGCTCACTGAAAATACCTGAATCACTGTGAATAGCCATAAGCCATGGTGAAAATAATCCCTTTTTAAATTTGAAGATCAGACAGTGACATCCTTCCTCATCCGTAAATTCCTTTACAAACTCCATTTTAAAAGGAGCTTTACCAAGCTCATTCGGATGTTTCAGCCAATCCGCAACCTCTCTCATTTCATTTTCATAGTTTGCCATAAATACTCTCCTTATCTTACGTTTCCTTTTTATTCCACATAAATATATCTTAACACAAAAAGGTGACACCACATAGATATTTCATCTTATGGCATCACCTTTTCCATAACTTTATTTTCAAGCACAAAAAAAGCACCAACCCCGTGGCTCGCATGTCCACAAAACCGGTACTTTGTAGTGCGCGATCAGGGGTTCGAACCCTGGACACCCTGATTAAGAGTCAGGTGCTCTGCCAGCTGAGCTAATCGCGCTTGTCTTAAGTTTTTGTTGTCTTTCCTTGCGACAAAAGTTATTATATAGTATGTGTAGAATAAATGCAAGCACTTTTTTCAATTTTTTTTAAATTTTTTTATTTTTTTTAAAAAGCACATGCGAAAGGAACAATTTAACATGAAAGTAGAAGAACGTTTTCTTAATTACATCAGCCATTGTACGACATCAAACGAAGCATCCGGTACGATTCCAAGCAGTGACAGTGAATTTATTCTTGCCCAGATTCTGCGATTGGAAATGCAGTCTCTCGGTCTGACTGACATTCACATGACGGAACACTGCTATGTATATGGCAGGCTTCCTGCCACGCATGGCATGGAACATTACAAAGCCATTGGCTTCATCTCCCATATGGATACAGCTCCTGACTTTTCCGGCGAGAACATCAAGCCACAAATCATTCCTGACTACGACGGAAAAGATATCCTGCTTGCCGGAAGTGGTGACTATTTAAAGGTAAAAGATTTTCCATCTCTTGCCACGCTCAAGGGGCGCACACTTATTACAACGGACGGAACTACACTTCTGGGTGCGGATGACAAAGCCGGCATCGCAGAAATTCTCACAGCAATCGAAGAGATAATTGCAGAACACATTCCACATGGTGATCTGTGGATTGGTTTTACGCCTGACGAGGAAATCGGTTGTGGAGCAGATCTGTTTGACTTGAACATTTTTCAGGCAGATTATGCTTACACAGTGGATGGCGATTACGAAGGTGAAGTTGCCTACGAAAATTTCAACGCAGCAAGTGCAACATTTCATATTAAAGGTGTTAATGTACATCCGGGAGAAGCAAAGGATATCATGATCAACGCTGCCCTGGTCGGATATGAAATCGTATCGCTGCTCCCTGCAAACGAGACGCCGGCACACACGAGTGGACGTGAAGGTTTCTACCATCTGACAGACATGTCCGGAGATGTTGCAAGTGCAACGCTCTCCTTTATCATACGTGACCATGACAAAACACAATTTGAAAACCGCTTACAAAAACTCAGAGATATCACAACGTCTCTGAACCAGAAATACGGTACGGATACTATCACTTTGGAAATTGAACACTCCTATGAAAATATGCTCTCCGTTATTGAAAATCAAATGGAGATTGTCAATCTTGCAAAACAGGCAATCTCTGTGGAAGGACTCACACCTCTCTCCCGTCCGATTCGCGGAGGCACAGATGGCGCCAGACTCTCCTTTATGGGACTGCCTTGTCCAAACCTTGGAACCGGTGGTTATGGTTTTCATGGACCTTACGAACATATCTCTGTCGAGGCCATGCAGACTGCTGTGCGCATATTGAAATATATTGCTTCACACCCAATCGAAAAAGCATAACTCAGCCATAAAAACACCTCCAAAAGAACAGATTCTGTACTGTCCACTTTGGAGGTATTTGATTTTGAATATATGATTTTTTCTTTTAATTTCCCATATTTGCAAACAGTGCTGCTATCTCATCCGGGCTTAACGTTTTATTTGGATCTGACGAATCCGGCATTGGCTGTGTACTGTCGGCCGGTGCTTCTGTCTTCTCTGCAACTGTCGGTTTCTCTATAACTTCCGGTGCAGGCTCCTGAACAGGTTCTTCCTTTGCTTCAGATGTGGAATCATTACCCATATTCGCGAACAATGCTGCTATTTCATCCGGACTCAGACTTCTATTAGAATCAGACGCAGGTTCCGGTGCTGCCACTGGCTCTGGTTCCGGGATTGGTTCCGGTGCTGCCACTGGCTCTGGTTCCAAGATTGGTTCCGGTGCTGCCACTGGCTCTGGTGCTGAATTTGGTTCCGGTGCTACTACCGGTTCAGGTTCAACAGTCTCTTCCAGATCATCGTCCGTATCTGCAACTTCATCTGCCATCACTTCATTTATGAAACTCTTCTCATCCGATGTTGTTCCAAATGAAGCCGGAGCAGACTGAACGATCACTTTCTGATTCTGCGATAAAGCTGCATTCAATCGAAGTTCCATATCCTTCATCTGAACGACCAGATCCTGAATTTGCATCTGTACAGACTTTTCACTTGAATTTCCCGCAGATTTCTGTGCGGCGATAATCTCCTCCTTGCAACTTGACAACAAGGACTGAAATGCCTCCGACTGTTTCTGCACTTCTGCCAGCTGATCTGCAATCTGTTCGGTCGAATTCAACATCGCCTCAGACCCCTGACGCGTACGATTCATAACAACTTTTGCAATGCCTTTTTGTGCATTTACAATTTCTTCCGTAGGAACTTTGGAAGCTTTCTCAAGATAATTGAGCTTATCCTCAAATTCCTCAAAATACTTTTTTAACATGAGATAAGATGCTTTTTCGGATTTAAATACATTATCGTATTGCGCCTCATTTCTTATCTCTTTTTCTTCTTTTAATGCAAAAATTCCCTGAATTATCACATATAAAAAGATAAGTTCGACCAATGCAATTCCGGCAATAATCAGATATTTGTCAGAATAATTGATCATCATATAAAGCTCCACACTGAAAAAAAGTGCCAATATCAGTGCTCCAAAAATAATCTGCATCCTTGCTTTTGTGTCTTTTTTCTTCATATGCTGTGCTCCTTCCCTGAGCTCGTATTTATTCCATATTTTAGCATAATTTAACTCTTTTCACAAGATTCGTCAGACTATTTTCTTTTTGAATAGTTGCGTTTGATTACAGTTTCTGCCGGTTTTGCAAAAATCTCATAATCACAATGATTACCGGCCTGTGATGCCACATACAGCCGATCAGTCCACGACCAAAGTGCATAACCTTTTACCCAGCTTCGCTTCTCGCAGGCATCAAACATTGCCTGGTACCAGTCTGCCTGTCCTTCCAGATCAATTCCACCTCGAATGGTCCAGTCATTCGGTACATTCTTTGAACCTACCGTTGACATACAACCTGCTTCCGCAAAGAAAAACGGCTTTTGATAATATTCTACCACCTTTTCAATCCGATTCAACTGATTTTCCCAATCATCAATCGGATAATAACCGCTGGATGAAATAACATCCACACAATCCCACCAATGCACATTGTGTTCCTGATATTTATCTGTATTATAAGAAACAAGACCTTTGAAATCTTTCCGGATCTCAGCAATTGTCTGTCTCCACTCTTTCTCACGATGCTCCGACATTACCATCTCGCATCCTGCGATATGCATCTCACATCCCATCTCCTGCGAAATTCTTGCATAGTGTGACTGAAAATCCATGTAAGAAGCAAACCAGTTACCCCATTTTGGTTCACATGGCACATCCTCATCGAAAAAGTTGATATGTGCTCTCCATGTTCCATTTTTACAATTTGCGGTCGGCTTTAAAGCAACGCGAAGTCCCAGTGACTGTGCATACTCAATCATGCTTTTTAATTCATCATCTGTCATTGTCGCTGCAGAAGTATAACAAATCTCTTCTGATTGTGGTGTTTCCTGCAACCCGTTCGGTGCAAGAATGATGAAGTTGGCATTAGTATTTTCTTTCATTGTACGCAGGCTCTGGCGCGCACGTTCCTGTGAAAAGCTTCCTGCCGATGCAAATGGTGCAAATGTTACTCCACAAATATAAGGAATGTTATTCATAAAAAGTTCTCCTTTACGTTTTCATATTTTCGTATAGACAATATAGCATTTTCTTCCGAATGCAGATATAATAAAATCATGTAAAAAATTGTAAAAACCTATCAGGAGAACATGGTATGAACTCACTTTTTGAATATTCGGACAGCCTGCGTACCCCTTATGAATCCTTTCTTTTCGATACAGCAACAGCGAATTTTCCGATTCATCCACACTGGCATTATTTTATGGAAATTATATATATGATAGAAGGCACAGCCATCATGAACTGTGACGACAATACTTTTGTTACAGAACCGGGGGATATGATGCTTTTTCTTCCCTATCAGGTGCATTCCATCTATGGTGTATCTAATAAGACCTTAAAATATTATGTTTTAAAATTTGATATGGGAAAATTAAGTGCAGGTGTTGGAATACATTTTCAATCTCTTTTTCGAAGTGCTAAAGGGGAAAAAAGCGCCTCTTTATGCTTTCGTGCTGATGAACTGAATGATTCTCAGGTAAAATGGATTTTTGAAAAAAGCTGTGAAGAAATGTGTGGTCAGCAATACCGCTATCAGGATATGGTGCAGTCCTATATCAGTAATCTTCTCATTATGATTCTGCGTGAATGGCAGAAAAACGGGTTCGACACCGAACATTTTCAAAATATTGATGATGAAGACAGCATTTACTATATTACCGAATACATCGACAGCCACATGCAGGATAATCTCAAAGTCGAAGAACTGGCCGAGCGTTGTCATATGAGCTATCCTTACTTTGCCAAGTGTTTTCGCGAACTTTACGGACAATCCTGCAAAAAATACATTGCTTTTATCCGCATGTGTAAAGCTGAGGAGCTGCTGATTTCTACAAAACTGGACTTAAACTATATCAGTCAGGAGACCGGTTTTGCAGATTGTAGCCATTTTATCAAAGCTTTTAAACAGAAACATGGAATCACTCCAAAACAATACCGGAAAGAGAAAAACTGATTTTCTTTTCAAAAGCACTTTCCACATCAAAAAGTGGAGTATTTCTTAAAGCACGATTACCGCAGCATCAAACCCCTCTACATTTCCATCAAAGGTGTTTTCGGTAAGCAGATTGTACTTCTGCGTGTACTCATTAAATTTTTTTGCACTGCTGCTGCAGTTAAAAATCATGGCAATGGTCTCTTCGCCATTTTTTCTGATCAGGACAATTGTCCCTTCCTCATCTTCTGTGACGCTCCCAGCCAGTTCGCCTTCTACAATGCATGCATGGCTTTTCCGGACCTGAATCAGCCGCTTGTACCATTCATACATCTCTTTGTCCTGGTATTCTTCATCCCAGTACATGCCCCGTCTGCAGTCCGGATCGTTTGCTCCCGGCATCGCATACTCATCTCCATAATAAATCATCGGCATTCCCGGCAGTAACAACTGAAAAGCGGCTGCCAGATGCTGCTTTTTCTTATTGTCGTTACACAGATGTAAAAATCTTGCGGTATCATGGCTGTCAATCAGATTCCACATAAGGGGATAGCAGTTTTTGTGTAAGCGTCCCTTCAAATATCCAAGATTTTGTACGAACTGGCTGACCGTAATCTTTTCGTCTGCAAGCAGATCGATCAGGTTCAGGTAAAATGGATAATTCATGACTGTATCCCATTCATCCCCCTCAAGGAAATCTCCTGCATAATGCCAGATTTCCCCAATGATCAGCATATCTTTCTTCACAGCCTTTACTGCCTTTCTGAAATTCTTCCAGAAGAAATGGCTGATTTCGTCTCCTACATCCAGTCTCCATCCGTCAATATCGCATTCCTTAATCCAGTAGCATGCAACATCCATAATGTATTTTTCAACTTCAGGATTTTTCAGGTTTAACTTTGGCATTCCGCCATAATAACCAAAACATTTGAAGTTTGGGATCTCTCCCCATTCGCTTTTAAGCGGGAATCCATCAATAAAATACCAGTCCCGGTATTTGGATTTTTCACCATTTTCCAGGATATCCGCAAACGCAAAAAATTCTCTTCCCGTATGATTGTATACCGCATCCAGGACTACCTTCATACCACGCTCATGCGCTTTTTGTACCAGCTCTTTGAGATCCTCTGTTGTTCCAAAGGACGGGTCTATCTGGTAGTAATCCGTGGTATCATACTTATGGCACGAATTTGATTGAAAGATAGGTGTCATATACAGCACATCGATTCCCAGATTCTGAATATCATCCATATGTTCGATGATTCCCCTGAGATTTCCATGCAGATCATCCATAGGCGTAATCGGTGCTTTATACCACAGTTCTTTGTCTACCGGCTCCGTTGCTGCAAAACGGGATGGGAAAATCTGATACACGACCTTGTTTGCTGCCCACTCCGGCACCTCAAACATCTCTTCCTCCCGTAGGTTCTGCGGACAGTCAAACATTCTGTCCCTGTTTGTAATGCATTCCTTATCAAACTCATAATTTCCATAATATACCTTTTCTCCCTGCGTGTCCGTAAATTCAAAAAAGTAACGCAGACAGATCAAATGCATCTTTATCTGTGCTTCATAATAATCATGAAACTGTGAGACAGCAACCTTCTTCATCGGAACTGTCTTTCTGGTATCCTTACGCTCCATAGGTATATACTTGTCCTCATAGTGAAGGATTACCTCCTTCATATCAT
>OHVU01000122.1_pt1 | contig 29200 bp, 28 predicted proteins | sample 1579551 | NCBI WGS metagenome assembly OHVU01 (sample SAMEA3882520, study PRJEB24775) | human gut metagenome | biome: human-associated habitat; feature: intestine environment; material: feces | place: Netherlands | collected 2009/2010 | reverse complement strand
GCCTGCATGTTGTGTTGTACTACCATAATATTTACCTCCGTGTTGTTTTTCCTCCCGAACTCCGTTTCGGGATGATATTATTTTGGTCTGTACTCGACATAAATCCCTAGGTTAATTTATGTCGATTATGCAACAATTCTTTATAAAATGTTGCACCTTTTTGTTTACACCATATATATCGGTCCTCATTTCAAAACCTTAACCCCTTTATAGAACTTTTTTACTGTTTTTTCAAAAAAATTTTCAAAGCCTTATTAAAGGTGCACGGACAGGAAGATATCGTCCCGTTCATCCTGCGTAATTCCAAGGTATCGCTTCGTGATTTCATAAGATGAATGATTGTAAATGTCCATCAATAGTGCCGGTTGGACTCCTTGTTTCCAGGCATGATAGCCAAAAGTCTTGCGCAGTGAATGGCAACTGATATGTTCTTCGTGAATGGATTTTTCTGCGGCTGTCCGTACAATGCGATATGCCTGCGAACGGCTGAGTGGTTTGTTTTGCTGGCTTTTTGCAGAAAAAACATAATCTTCCGGGTTGGGTTCCTTCATTATATAGAAGTCGGACAATGCTTTTTGCGACTCCGGGCAAAGTGCTATTTTGCTTTTTTTCCCTGTTTTATGTTCTATGATCTGTAAATGCGTACGGCATTTTGTTGTTTTGAAATCAAATACATTTTTCCATTGAAGCGTCAATATGTCACTGATGCGCAGTGCGGTATGAAGTCCGATAACGATCAATGTGTAGTTGCGCTGATTGGGTTGAGTGGTTGCATAGTAATTAATGAATTGCGAAAGTTGCCGTGAATCGCGGATTGGCTGTGTTGTTCCCATGGTTCCTCCTTATGTGTGTGATAGGTTTGCTAAAAAGTCAAACATACCATACAACATTTTATAAAGAATTGTTGCATACCGGCCGGAGTTAACCTAGGGACTCTCGCCGGACGAAACCAAATAATATCATCCCGAAACGGATTTCGGGAGAAAACAACATGGAGGTAAAATTATGGTAGTACAACACAATATGCAGGCGATGAACGCCAACAGAATGCTCAACGTTACAACATCTACACAGGCTAAGTCAACAGAGAAGTTATCCAGCGGTTACAAGATCAACCGTGCAGCAGATGATGCAGCAGGACTTACAATTTCTGAGAAGATGCGTAAGCAGATCAAGGGATTGGATCAGGCTTCTACAAACGCTGAAGATGGTGTATCTGCAGTACAGACAGCTGAAGGTGCTTTAACAGAAGTTCACTCTATGTTACAGAGAATGAACGAGTTAGCAGTACAGGCTTCCAACGGAACAAACAGTGAGTCTGATCGTGATTCTATCCAGAACGAGATTTCTCAGTTAACAACTGAAATTGATCGTGTATCTGAGACAACCAAGTTCAACGAGACATATTTATTAAAGGGATCTAAGGGAGAGAAGACAAAGACTCTTTCTGCTAAGGATGCTGGTGTTGCAGGTACATTAGTTGATGGCGCAGGCACAGCTACACTTACTGTTGCTCTTAAGACAGGAAGTTCTGTTACTATTGCTGGACAGACTTATACAATTAAATCTGGCACTGCAGCAACTTCAAATGATTCTTTGAGCCAAGTGCAGGCGAACGTTAGTGCAGCAGGTCAGGATGCAAATAGTACAGTTAGCATTAATGGAACTTCATATAGTTATAATACCACTGATAAAACTTGGAGTGCTGGTACAGGAACTACATATTCATCTGCAGAATTGTCAGCTAAGGTTTCAGCAGGAGATAAGGTTAAAATTAATGGTGGTGACGAGATTGTTGCATTAGATTATAATGATGCCAATAACATTACCATGGATGATGCTAAAGAAAAAATTAAGCAGGCATTAACACAGGCGAATTCAGTTGGTGATACAAAAGGACAGGCAGCTGTTAATGCTGGCAATGGAGTCAAAAATAATACAACAAAAACAAAGGATTTTACATTCACAATTACAAAAGGCCAGACAACCGTTAAGAATGACCTTGCGTTTGATCTCCATGTAGGTGCTGATGCTGACATGACAAACAAGATTGGTGTCAATATTGCTACAATGGACTCTAAGGGTCTTGGTATTGGTGGAATCAATGTAAAAGATGATTCTGGTATGGCTGCTACATATGCTGTAGATGCAATTGCTGATGCTATTTCAACTGTATCTGCACAGAGATCCGCACTTGGTGCTGTTCAGAACAGATTAGAGCACACAATCAACAACCTGGATAACGTAGTAGAGAATACAACATCCGCTGAGTCTCGTATCCGTGATACAGATATGGCTGAAGAGATGGTTAACTACAGCAAGAACAATATTCTTGCTCAGGCAGGACAGTCAATGCTTGCTCAGGCAAACCAGTCTAATCAGGGTGTATTATCACTGTTACAGTAAAAGTAAATACTATCCATACAGATGCAAAGGGACCGAAAGGTCCCTTTCTCTGCAATGTATATTGAGATAAAGGTGATTACTACTTCTTTTAAGGAGAATGAGGATGAAAGAAAGACAAAAAAAAGTTGTGCTTTCGATAGGCGTATTGGTGTCTAATCGAAAGAACACAGTAAAAAAATGTTTGGATTCCTTGAAACCTATTCGAGAAGCTATTCCATGCCAGCTTATTATCACAGATACTGGGTGTGATACAGAGATTCGGGCAATGCTGGAAGAATATGCAGATACAATGACTGAATTTATATGGTGCTCGGATTTTGCAAAAGCAAGAAATGCAAATATGAGTCATGCGGTTGGCGAGTGGTATATGTATCTGGATGATGATGAGTGGTTTGCGGACACGGAGCAATTGATTGATTTCTTTAAAAGCGGATCTTATCGGGAATATGATGGGGCATGCTATATTGTAAGAAATTATCAGTTGGCAGATGGAAGTATGTATACAGATGATTATCTGTCGCGTATGGTCAAATTGACATCGGAGCGTCACTTTGTTGGTAAAATTCATGAGTATTTAGTTCCTGTTCCAACACAAAATTGTTTCCTGAATTCTTGGGCAGATCATTATGGCTATGTATTCGAAAATGAAGAAGAGACGCAGAAGCACTACGAAAGAAATAGCAAACTTCTTTTGGAAATGATTAAAGAAGAACCAAATAATCAACGTTGGTGGACGCATCTGGCACAGGAGTATATATCAATTCGTGATGGAGAAAAGCTACGCCAGTTAGCAGAAAAAGGTTTACAGTTAGTGGATTCGTTGGATGACATAGAGTCTACAATCAACCGGGGAACATTTTATATGTGTGCAATATTGGCATACGAGTGCAATCATGATGATGAGAAAGAATGCGAAGCGTGTGATCGGACACTTGCAGATTCGCGTAATACAAGACTTTGTATGGCATTTGCAAAGTGGTGGAAAGCCCATTGTTATATGCGGATGGGCAAATACAAAGAGGCAGAAAAATGCTTAAAAGATTATTTCAAAGAATATCAGTATTTTATTAAAAATGAAAATGAACATATCATTGAAAAACAAGCATTAGTTGTTGGACAATGTTATGATGATATAAAAGTCATGGAAGCATACCAAATGCTAATCGTGACAGGATTAAAACAAAAGAATATAAGTTACCTGAAACGCAACCTTGACAAATTGCCTTGGAAAGACGGAAATCCGTATATTTACAGCGGTTTTATGGAAGCACTTCTAGAGGCAATGACAACCGTAAGTGGTGAAAGAAAGTTATTTGTGCAGGTTATTTGTTGTATTCGAACAAATGTCGATGTATGGGAAGCTTTTTGCAATGAAATAGGAAAATGGAAATTACAGGAGAGACCGCAGCTAGATAAAGTGCTGGAACTTTGTCAAGTTGCAGGTTATAAGAAAAGTGTTTCATATTTCCTGGAATGGAAAATGATAGAACATACATTTAAAAATGGTTTGAGTGCAATTTCGTATCCGGAATATAAGACATGGTTTATAGGATTCGCAGAAAATGTTTTGGGATTTTATAGAGACGCATATGGGCAGAAGTTTGAGGAACAAACGGAATTACCAGGGGCATGTCTGATGGCAATGATGATAGAAAATGCCATGGAATGTGAAGATAATAAGGATGAGTTTTTGAAAATTATGAAACAGTGCCCGGAAGTTTATCCGGAGTTGACCAATCAAGTAAAAACATTGTTAACACTTTATTTGAGGGAACCGATGCGCAAGGCTCAGGAAGCAAAGGAAGAAATAGAAAAAATAAAAAAACAAGTGTTAGAACAGGCGAAGAGATTGAACGATGCAGGACAGTTTGAGGAAGCAATTCAAATTGTACAACAGCTCAAAGGTATTATACCAAATGATTTGGAAATTAGCATGTTTGATCTGGAAGTGCAACTTAATAAGGTGAATGTTGGCTAAATAATAAATGCATAGCTTAGTATTAGGTTTTAAGGTATAATACAGATAAATATAAGTAAATAACCACAGCAGAACGGAATTTGCTAGGTACGAATGGAGTCGTTGAATAAAGAATAGATAATTTTGAAACCCCTACATTTGTATGTAGGGGGTTTTCTTTGAAAATGAAAAGAAAGGTAAATGATGGATGAGTAAGGTTGTTCGTAATCAGTTGCTGGATGCAATTAATTTGTTGGAGACAGGGACAAAGTATATAAGTAAACTTATAACAAATCACAAAATCGATGACTGTGCCCAGTTACTTACAACCTGTCAGGAACTTGCGATTGCAATAGGAACGCGTATTGAGAACTTGCGTGGGAAAGATACAACTGTTGTTTTCGAATTAGAAGATTATTGTGAAAAGATATATATGGTTGCAGAAGAAGTACATAGCAATCAAATGGACAGTGGGTATGTTGCGAGACTTGAAGATTCTTTACGACAAGTGAAACAGAGTTTTGAAACAGAATTTCCAGATAAATGTGAGGTGGTATTTCTCCCTTACAAAGCTGCTATGTGGGATTCGCTGGAAAGTGTATGGGCGGCTGCGAGAGATGATGAAAATTGCGAAGTCTATGTGATTCCTATTCCATATTATACATTGGATGAAAGCCATAACTTCAAAGATTTTTGTTATGAAGGGAATCAGTATCCTGATTATGTTCCGGTTACAAATTATAAAGAATATGATTTGAAAACACATCATCCAGATGTTATTTACGTTCATAATCCGTATGATGAATTTAATACAATAACAAGTGTTTTGCCAGAGTTTTATTTAAAAGAGATTAAGGAGTATACAGAAAAGCTTGTCTATATTCCATATTTCGTTTTGCCAGAGATTGATCCTTCAAATCAGGCGGCGATTGATTCTATGAGCCATTTCTGCTTTTTGCCAGGAACTATTTACGCAGATCAGGTTATTCTTCAATCAGAAAATATGCGGCAAATTTATATTAATGAATATGCAAAAGCATTGGGAAAACAAGGCATAGGAGCAAATAGAGAGGAACTTGAAAAAAAGTTTTTAGGATTGGGTTCGCCAAAGTTTGATAAAGTTATAAACACCCGAAAGGAAGAGGTTACTATTCCACAAGAATGGCTTCATATAATTCAAAAACCGGATGGAAGTTATAAAAAAGTGATTTTTTACAATACAAGTATAAGTGCATTTCTTACTAATAGCGAAAAAATGTTTGAAAAAATGAAGAATGTGTTTCAGACGTTTAAAGGAAAGAGAGAGCAGATAGCTTTGCTTTGGCGTCCGCATCCATTGATCAAAGATACAATAGAAAGTATGCATCCGGAGTTATGGGAAGAATATTGCGAGATTGTACAGAAATACAAGAATGAAGACTGGGGAATCTACGACGATACGCCAGATCTTGATAGGGCAATTGCAATTAGCGATGCTTATTATGGAGATGGCAGCAGTGTTGTGCAGCTTTGCCAAAAAGCAGGGCTGCCGGTTATGATACAAAATGTAGATATTTTAGAATAGAGAAAATAAAGGAATGAGAAAATGACAATTGCGGTATTATTGGCAGGAGGAGTAGATCCAGGATTTCAAATGGATATACCCAAGCAATTTGTAAATGTGTATAATGTTCCAATCATTGTTTATACGATGAAGAAGTTTCAAAACCATCCAGAAGTAGATGCTATTATGGTTGCTTGCCTATCAGGGTGGGAAAATCTGGTGTCAGCGTATGCAAAGCAGTTTGATATAGACAAGTTACAATGGGTGATCGAAGGTGGGCGAAGTGGACAGGAGACATCCCGGCTCGCAGTAAATAAGCTTATGGAGAATTGCAACAAGGATGATATTGTAATTATACATGATGCAATCCGACCGATGGTATCGAATGAACTTATATCAGACAGCATTGCAACTTGCAAGCAGAAAGGCATGGGAATTGCTGCGGTTACTTCTATGGATAATGTAATGATGACAGACGATGGAATTACAGGAAAAATGTCAATTTCCAGATATGCTTTTCGAAGAGTGCAGACTCCGCAGACATATCGATTAGGTGAGCTGTATTCTGCACATAAGCAAGCGTTGGAGCAAAATATCCAGAATGAAAATGATACCAACAATATGATGTCGCGACTTGGAAAAAAAGTTACCTTTTCCAAAGGATCTGATACGAATTTGAAAATTAATACAGTAGAGGATGTGGAGATGTTTAAAGCATTATTTAAAATGCAAGAACAGAAAATATAGGGAGTGGTAAAAAGAGGGGCGTGTGAAGATGAAAGTTGCACTGATATTAGCAGGCGGAAGCGGAACAAGAACAGAACAGTCGGTGCCAAAGCAGTTTTTAAGTATATATGATAAACCAATTATAATATATACATTGGAGGCTTTTGAACGTCATCCAGAAGTGGATGCAATTATTGTTTCCTGTATAAGCGGGTGGAAAGAAGTATTAGCGGGTTATGCGAGAGCTTACAATATAACGAAGCTCAGATGGATTGTGGATGGCGGAGAAAATGGACAGGCATCTGCAAGAAATGCTCTCATTGCATTAGAATCAGAATGCGATGAAGATGATATCGTTATTATTCATGATGCGGTTCGACCGATGATTTCAGGTGAAATAATATCGGATGCTATCTTAAAGGCAAAACAGTATGGTTCAGGTCTTTCCGCTGTCAGATGCCAGGAGACGATTATGAGGACTAAGGACGGAGAAACTGGCAGAGACGGCATTAATCGGGAAGACATTATGCGTGTTCAGACCCCGCAGGCATATCAATATGGCAAGGTGTTGTGGGCTCATAAAGAAGCATTAAGGCGAGGTATTACAAATGCTGTATATACCAATACTTTGATGTTGGAACTTGGAGAAGAACTACATTTTTCTTATGGATCCAATAAGAATATAAAGATAACAACGTTGGAAGATATTGATATGTTTAAAGCGATGTATGCGACGAAGCGAGATGCATGGCTAAAGAGTAAGACGGAGAAGAAATAGGAAAGAGGATATATGGAAGAAAAAATATATGTTACACGGTCTTCGATGCCTCCTTATGAAGAATATATTGAAGCGATAAAACCATTGTGGGATAGTCATTGGCTTACTAATATGGGAATTTATCATAAGCAGCTGGAAGAAGAATTAAAGAAATATCTGGATGTGCCGGAATTGTCATTGATGGTGAACGGGCATATGTCATTGGAGCTTGCAATACAGGCATTTGATTTCCCGGAAGGCTCCGAAGTGATTACAACGCCGTTTACTTTTATTTCAACAACTCATGCGATCGTGCGTAATCACCTTAAACCGGTATTTTGTGATGTGAAGCTTTCGGATGGAACAATCGATGAAAGCAAGATTGAAGATTTAATTACAGATAAGACGGTTGCAATCCTTCCTGTTCATGTGTATGGAAATGTATGTAATGTGGAAGAAATACAAAAAATTGCAGATAAACATCATCTGAAAGTGATATATGATGCAGCTCATGCCTTTGGAGTGAAGTACAAGGGAAGGGGAATTGGCGCATATGGAGATGCTTCCATATTCAGTTTTCATGCAACGAAAGTGTTTAACACGATTGAGGGAGGAGCGGTGGCTTCTTCGGATCATAGCTTATATGAGAAGTTATATAATCTTAAAAACTTTGGTATTCATGGTGAGGAATTAGTGACGGATGTTGGAGCTAATGCAAAAATGAATGAGTTTTGCGCGATAATGGGCCTGTGCAATCTGAAGCATATTGATGAAGCTATTCGAAGGCGAAAAGAGCATGTTCGATTTTATATTGATAATTTGAAAAATATTTGTGAAATACGAATGTGGAGAATTAGTGAATTCCAAACACAAAATTATTCTTATTTTCCTATTTTGGTAAAGAAAAGTAGAGACGAATTGTATGATAGGTTGCGACAGAATAATATTTTTGCTAGAAAGTATTTTTATCCACTTACATCAGATCAAACTTGTTTTAATAGTAAGTATAAAAGTTATAATTTGAGAAATGCGAGAAAAGTGTCAGATCAGGTTTTGACACTTCCGTTATATGACAATTTAGAATATGAAAGTATGAAGAAGATTATAGAAATAATCAAGGGGTGAATGCTATGGACTTTGCAACAAAAGTATTATGTGCAACGGGGAAAACTTACTTGTTTTACCTTGGACAAGCTGGATATCTTATCAAAAGTAAAAATAATCAATTGTTAGGGGTTGATTTGTATTTATCGGATTGTGTAGAACGCGTGGAAGGAAACATAGGTTTTAAAAGGCTTTTGCCCAAAATATTAAACCCAGACGATGTTATAGTTGATTATCTGATTGCAACACATCCGCATATGGATCATTTTGACATGGACTCGATTCCAGAACTTGTTGCGAATAAAGGTACAAGGTTATTTGTTTCCAAAAATTGTAATCAATTGATCAACTGTTTAAATTTAGAACAGAATAAAATATGTTATGTGCAATCGGGAGATACTGTGCATGCTGGAGATTTTTTGTTGGAGTTTGTTGAATGCGATCATGGACAAGCGGCTCCAGATGCTGTTGGTGTTGTGATAACTGTAGATGGAAAAAAGATATATATGGCGGGAGATACTTGCTTGCGGTTGGATCGTGTTTCTGAAATGAAACAAAAGGGACCGTACGATATAATTATTGGTCCGATTAATGGTGCATATGGAAATATGAATGAGAGTGAGTTCGCGGAATATAGTATTGCAATTGGAGCTGAGACAATTATTCCTTGCCATTATGGAATGTTTGCGAGCCATGGTGGAAATCCGGGAAAATTCTTGGAAAAAATGATAGAATTGAATGCAATCAAAAGTACATATATTATGTCTGTTGGAGAAATGAGTGAAATTTAGGGGGATGGCGATGAGTGAAGAATTAGAAGGAAAAAAATTGTTGATTTTGGGTGCTAATCCTGAAACGATACCATTAGTTGAAACAGCAGAGAATATGGGGATTGAGACAATAGTAACAAGTTCTGTCCTTAACGATGCTGCTAAGTCGGTGGCTTCAAAGTCATATGATATAGATGGTCTGGATGTCCCAGAAATTATAGCGCTAGCGAGAAAAGAAAAAGTAGATGGTGTTTTGGTTGGGGTGGCAGATGTTTTGGTAGAACCGTATTGTAAGGTGTGCGAGGCTCTTGGACTACCATGTTACGCAACAGAAGAAATTGTAAAGGTATTTACGCAGAAGGATGTATTTAAGGCAACATGTGAAAAATATGGAATTCATGGGATACCAGAATATTATTTGGATACCAATTTGAGAAGAGAGGATTTAAATAGAATAGTATATCCAGTCATGGTTAAACCGGTTGATGGTCGTAGTGGAATTGGAATGACGGTATGTTACGAAGAAAAACAATTAAAAAATGCTATTGATGTAGCGTTGGAACACTCTAGAAGCAAAAGATTTATAGTTGAAAGATATATGCAATGTGATGATATGGGAATGTATTACACATTTAAGGATGGGGAATGCAGTGCTTCTTGTATTTATGATAGGTATACAACCGACGAACAACCTGGTTTAAGTCGGGTTTGCCTTGGAGGAACCTATCCGTCAAAACATATCGAAGCTTATTTTGAACGTATGCATAGGAATGCAAGTCAAATGTTTCGAGAAATTGGAATAAAAAATGGTGTTCTTATGCTTTCTGGATTTTATGAAAACGGCGAATTTTATGTGTATGATACTGGGTTCCGTTTGCAAGGAGAGGCTCCGCATCTTCTTATGAAGGCAATACATGGATTTGACCAAAGAGAAATGCTCATACGTTATGCATTGACGGGGACAGAGGGAAATGTTGATTTGGAGAAAGATGACGATGCTTATTTTAGAGGGAAATGGGGTGCAACACTATGGTTTCTTCTTAAAAAGGGCGAAATTGCAAGAATTCAGGGGCTTGAGGCTGTTGCAGAAGATGAAAGAATAATTGCAAATGTACAAAGATTATTTGAAGGCGATATCGTAGAATCAGAATGGATTGGAACCGAAAAACAGGTTTTAACAAGATTATATATTGTATGTTCTACTAAGTTAGAATTGGCAAATACGCTTAAAGAATATATGAGTAAAGTATCTGTTACTGATAAAGAAGGAAGGGAAATGCTTTTACATGGATTCGATGTAAATAAAGCATTGGAGATAAGATAGAATGGGGAAAAAAAGATTAGAAAATAAGGTTATAGTAGTTTCGGGTGGAACAAAAGGCGTAGGAAGAGCAGCTGCGGAATCCTTTGCGAATGAGGGGGCAAAAGTTATAATTGGCGGAAGGGATGAAGCAGCAGCAGCTGCGGTTCTTAAGTTGATTAAAATATATGGGAGCGATGGTCTTTTTGTACATACGGATCTTGAAAAGGTGGCAGATTGCAGAAAGCTATTTGATATAGCTTATGATAGATATGGGCATATTGATGGTTTTTTTAATTATGCGGGGATTACGCCGATATCTCCGTTAGATTCATGTGATGAAGAGACTTTTGATAGAGTGATGGATGTAAACTATAAAGCTGCGTTCTTTTGTTGCCAAAAAGCGGTGCAATATATGAGAAAAGGCAATGGAGGATCAATTGTTCTTACGGGATCAGCGCATGCATGGGGAGGACAAAAGGATAGAACAGCATATGCATGTTCTAAAGGAGTCTTACTTACATTGTCAGAACATATTGCTCATAATTATGCATCAGAACAGATTAGATGTAATTATTTGACACTTGGCTGGACCCCTACAGAAGGGGAAGTGGCACTCAGAAGATCTCAAGGAGAAAGTGAGGCTCAATTAAGAAGGAGAGCGTCTAAAATATTGCCAATGGGAAGAATGTGTGAAAGAGCAGACTATACGGAAGCCTTAATATATATGATGTCGGATGAGTCGTGCATGATGACTGGTAGCACATTTAGAATTACTGCGGGAGAATACATATAAGTATGTTAGAAAAAAATTATAAGGAATATCTTACACCACCAATTAGAAAGGATAGAAAGCCACTTCAAAAATTATTACCATTAGATCAACCATTGCGTTTGCTTATTGATCCATGCGATATGTGTAATTTTAGATGTAATTTCTGTTTTCAAAGTAAAAAAGAATTTCATGGCAAAAAAATGTCATGGGAAGTATTTGATAAAATTGTTGAGCAACTTAAAGAATTCGGCGAACCCATAAATGTGATACATATGTATGGATTAGGTGAACCAATGTTAAATGAAAATTTGCCGCAGTTTGTTGAAATAATAAAGAAAAACAATTTGGCAAAGGAGGTTGCAATTACCTCCAATGGGAGTCTTTTAAATCAAAAAATATCGGAAGAATTGGTAAAGGCAGGCTTGGATAGATTGTCCATTTCATTAAATGGTATAGAGGATGAGAACTTTAAAAAAAACGTTGGAGTAAACGTTAATTTTGAAAAAATATATCATGCGATACAATATTTCTATCAAATAAGAGGTAATTGCCATTTACATGTAAAAATAAATGGGGAAGACTATACAGAAGACCAGAAGGCAAAATTTGTGGAATTATTCAAGGATTACACAGATTCTATCAATATTGATCATGTGGTAAATGTTTGGCCAGGGATGGAAGTTATTTCTGCAAATGACAATCGGATGTATGATTATAATTTGGAAGGCTTGTCAAATAAAGGGGAAAATCTGTCAGAAGTATGTCCATTAATGTTTTATGAGCTTTTGATACATCCAGATGGTTCTGTAAGTCCATGTGCAGTAGATTATGAATATAAGGTTGAAAATCTTGGAAACATTTTGAATGAAAGTATTAAAAAATTATGGGGTAGTACACGATTAAAAAAAATGCAAATAAATAATCTTAAAGGAAAAGATTTAGGGTATAATGCATGTTCAAAATGTAGTTATACACAATGCGCTGCCACAGTAAATATTACTCCTTTTAGAAATGAAATACTTAAAAAGTATGAGGAATAAAATGAAAATTGGAATAACTGGAGGAACAGGATTTGTAGGACAAAAATTTATAGAGATGTTTGGTTCGAAATATGAATTGATTGTTGCTACATCGAAAGAATCTACTGCTTCATATTGCCAACGGGCTGTTTATCGGACAGTTAATTATACGGTGGAAGACTTTAAAAAAATTTTTGCGGGATGTAATGCCGTAATTCATTTAGGTGGAAAAGTTATGCACGGAATGGATTATTCTATGAATGTTTCGGATTATGTGAACAATTTGGAATTATGCGAAAATGTATTTAGGGCATGTAAGGAAATGAAGATTAGAAATGTGGTGTTCACTTCGTCTGTAGCTGTGTATGATCAGCAAAATAGTAATCCAGTATGCGAGGAGGACAATTGTCAGCCAAACAGTATGTATGGAGTTATGAAGGTGGCAGCCGAAAAAATAGCTGAAATATACAATAGAAGGTATGGAATGTGTATTAAGATATTGAGAGTGTCGCAAATCTTGGGGATTCATGAAAAAATAGATTGTACGCAGTTTTGGGATTTACTTTTAATTAATTCATATAACAATAGAGCAATTACAATATATGGGAAAGGATTGACTGGGCGCGATGTTATCTATGTAAAGGATGTAGCATTAGCTCTCAGTAAAGCGGTAGAGACTCCGGAAGCGAAAGGAATATATAATATAGGAATTGGTTCTGTATGCACTAATCTTGAAATTGCTCAAGTCTATAGGGAAGTATTTCATTGTTCGAAAGAAATTCGATTAAATTTGGATAAAGAAGAATCAGGAATACAAACATGTCTAGATTGTAAAAAGGCAGAAAAAGATTTCAACTTTAAGCCTCATTATAATTTACGAAACATGGTTATTGATATGAAAGAGGAGTTTGAGAGTTTAATAGATAAACGTAAGTTAACTAGATAGTAAAGATTATATGTATTATAAAAGCAAGAAAACATACCTTTTTGTGTATGGAGTTAAAACGAGGAGAAAGGTGAGGGGATAGAATGACAAATCAAGAAAAGTTAGAACAATTATATAAAAATAAAAGTAGACATTCACAGTACCAAATTTTGGCTTCTAATGTACAACCATTACTTGGTTATAAAAAACCAGATAAATATAAATTTGAAAGAGAACGTTGGAATTACATTTTGTCTAATATAAATCTTGAGGGGAAAAAAATTTTAGATATTGGTGGAAATACTGGTTTTTTTACTTTTGAGAGTTGTAATGGACAAAAACCTCAACGAGTAGATTACTACGAAGGAAATCAAGAACATGCAGAATTTGTTAGACTGGCCTCAAGCATCTTAGGATTAGAGAATACTATTGAAGTTCATCCGAAGTATTTTTTATTTACTGAGCAGACTGAAATTTGGGATGTTGTTTTTTTCCTAAATGTGATTCATCATATAGGTTTTGATTTTGAAAAAGATGTAACTGCTGATGAAGTGAAGGATAGAATGTTAGAACACATTAATCAGATGGCCCAATATTCAAAAATAATGTTTTTCCAAATGGGATTTAATTGGTATGGAAATATAGCGAAATGTTTGTTTGAAAACGGAACAAAACAAGAAATTGAAAATTATATCATTTCTGGAACTCAAAAATATTGGGAGGTGAAAAAAATAGGAATTGCGGAAGAAATAGATAATGGTTTTATATATAAAGATATGAACGAAAGAAATAATGTGCGTGTAGACTCATATGGAGAGTTTTTAAATCGTCCATTATTTATAATGAAGTCGCGTATTGTTTAGGAGAAGCAATATGGAATTAAAAGGGAAAAAATTGTTAATTTTAGGGGCAAATGCGGAAACGATTCCGATTGTAAAGCGAGCACAGGAGATGGGGATTGTTGTATTTGTGACAGATCATATTAAAACTTCAGCGGCCAAAAAAGTTGCTGATGGATTCTATGATATAAACGGAAAGGATGTAAATAGAATTGTTGAAATATTTAATAGGGACGGATTTGATGGAATTCTTTTAGGTGTAGCTGATCCATTGACAGAAGCTTATGTAAAAATCTGTGAAGAACTTAAAATTCCTTGTATGGTCGATAAAAATTCAATTGCTCTTTGTTCCAATAAAACATTATTTAAAGATGAATGCAGAAAAGCAGGAATGAATACAGTTAAGGAATTTTTTTCAGTTACAGATATTATAAGTGCTAGAGAGAAAGACATAGTAGAATATCCCATTGTTATTAAGCCGGCAATAAGTAGAGGTGGAAATGGAGTCTGCTTATGTAGAAATGTTCAGCAAATGAATGTTGCATTTGAAAAAGCAAAACAATTTTCTGAAAATAGTGAGGTAATCGGGGAAGAATATATTGAAGCAGATGATTGTGTTGCAACTTTTTTAGTGCTGGATGGGGAGACTCATTTAGTAGCGATGTCAGATAGAATATTACTGAAAAATAAAGAAGGACTTGCAACGGTGACATATAGCAATCAGTTTCCTTCTAAATATACAAAATTGTTCCAGGCAAATGAATTAGAAAGATATAAAGTTCTTTTTAATAATTTGAATATACAAAATGGAATATTTAATATCCAGATGTTTAAAAAAGGAATTGGATTTGTCCCATATGATTCAGATTGCATTATTAATGGAGAGTGTTCAAGTAAATTAATTGCTGAAGTATATGGTATTGATGTAATTGGCGGGTGGATTGAATATGTATTGAATGGGAAAAGGGAAATTCTACAACAAGGTATCAAAAAATTATCTGTTACGAATGGTGTTGGAGCATCGGTGTGGATTTCATTAAATGAAGGAATACTTTGTAAAATTGAGGGGAAAAAAGAGGTGAGTATTCTACCACAAGTAGTAGAGTCTTTGTGGAGATTGAAGGAAGGGGTACATATAAATGCAGAAATGGTTGGATGTGAACATGCAACATTGGCAAGAATATGGGTTAAGGATAATGACCGAGAATTATTGCAAAAAGATATAGATATAATAAGAAAAAAGGTACTTGCGTATGATGAAGAAAATAATTATATGATTTTGAATTAGTAATGTTTGCTATAATGTTATTAGATCGTAATAAGAAAACTTTATAGCAGAAATACAAGATTAAGAAATGAGAGTAAGGTAATGTGCGATAAGGTCGAAAGAATACAGTTTTCAACTTGTGTTAAAAAAGGTGATGATATCTATTTCCCTACGAGATATGGTAATTTTTATATGAAGCTAAATTTGATTACAAAGAGAACAGAGTATATTGACTTTGAGGTAGACGATAAGGAAGTTTCATTAGGAATTGCTGATTATATCGATATGGAAGATAACGTTATTTTTCAATTTAATCTTGATGGAAGATATGTTTTATTGTTTGATTTAGATTCAAAGCAGATAAAAAAAATAGATGTTGATTGTCAGAGTAAAGGCTGGGGAAATTATTTGTTTTGCACTTACTATGATGAAAATCTATATATTTTTACAAAGTATAAACATACTATAGCAATTATCAATTTGAAAAATAATCAGGTTGTTTATGATGATAAGATCTGTAAATATATACGTGAAAATGATTTACCCGATTTGTCAGCTGCCTGTAAAGTAAATGATCAAATATGGCTTTTTTCAAATGATGGCAAAAAAGTAGTATCTTATAATTTGTCAACCCATAAGGAAAAGTGGTATGAATTATCAGTAAAAATAAACCAATGTAGACATTGTATATATAGAAACGAAAAATTTTATATATTAGACAGTGAAGGAAATATATATGTTTGGGATAAAAAGCAAGAATACTTATTATTTTCTGTTCCAAATGCTAAGAAAAATGAGTATGGGAGAATAGCAGTTACTGATAGAAATATTATAGTGTTACCTTCTTTAGGTGAATCAATATATGTTTATGATTTTTCAAAAAATGAAATAAAGCGTAACGTTAATTATCCGTTAGATTTCAAATATAGTATTCAAAGTGAATGGAGTAAATATTATGGATTCTGTGAGGATGAAAATAATTATTTTTTTGCAATGCGTCTATCGAATTATTTCTTAAGTATAGAGAAACAAGCAGGTACTATCAAATGGATTAATCCTGTGATACCGGATTTTCAAGAAACAATTGATAGATGTAAACGTTATAGTAAAAATACATATTTAGAAGGAATGTTAAAGCTTTCTGAATACATTGAAGAAATTATTTAGACATGAGACTAAATACATATATGTAAAGAATGGGGAGGAGTATGAAAGAAAAGCTAGATATATCTATAGTTTGTGTGACTTATAATCATAAAAAGTTTATTAGAGATGCACTTAATGGATTTCTTACTCAAAAAACAAATTATTCTTTTCAGATTGCAATATTTGATGATGCTTCTAATGATGGGACATCAGAAATATTATTGGAGTATAAAAGAAAGTATCCAGATAAAATAAGATTATTCATATCGCCTGATAATATCTATAAATCACCGAATCGAAGGACAATTTTGGATAATTGGCAAAGACAAAATTTATTAGGCAGATATATTGCAATATGTGAAGGAGATGATTATTGGATTGATGACAAAAAGCTACAGGTGCAGGTAGATTTTATGGAAAAACACAAGGAATGTGTTATGACAGCACATGGTTCTATTGTTCAAGATTTTAATACCGGAGAATTATATAAAAGAAATGTTTATAGTGAAAATAAGTACTTGCTTCCGCAGGAAATAATTATGCAGCCAAATGGTAATTTACCGACTGCTTCATTGATAATAAGACAAGATGCTTTTTTTCAACCAGATATATTCCCTAAATGTAGTGTTGGAGATGTTCCAAGACAATTGTTTGCATTAACGAAAGGGAAAATATACTATTTTGAAAGAATAATGTCTGTTTATAGATTTATGCATCAAGGTTCCTGGACGAGTAATTACAGTAAAGATGTAAAGAATGCTGCATTGCATAATATTGATTTTACCGTTTTTCTGTCAAAGTATAATGAATATACAAATTATGAATATAATCTATATATTAAAAAAATGATAAAAAAATATGCCAATGCTACATTGGGCGCATTGGGGAATTGCCAAGATGCTTATGAGAAAAAAGAAATAATATCAACAATTCAAAATACAGATTTAGATATTTTTAAAGAATTAATGAGAATATATAATAATTATTTTTATAATAATTCTTTTTCAGAGATTGAAATAAAAACAATTCAACAATACAAATATGTATATATCATGGGAAAGGGAAAGTATTCTAAAGTTATACAGAAGTGCTTTCTTAATAATAAATTGATATTTAATGGATTTTTGGTCACAGAGAAGGAGGATATGGATATAGATATAGATACATATGCTTTAAAAGATTATCCGTACGATAAAACTGTAACATTAGTTGTGGTGGGGGTTGATCAAAAAAACGAAGATGATATTAGAAAAAGCTTAAATAAATATGAATTCGATAATGTTCTGTGTCCTATCTGGTTTAAGGAGTAAGCCAGTTTAAACAGAAAGTTAAATTGTATGAATAAGGTATTTGTTAAAACAATATAAGGAACATAATATTAGGAGATAAACTGAATGAGAGAATCAAACTTTTGGGATGAATTTGAGTATAGTAAGTTAAAACTTCTATTAAATATCGATAAGGTTAATAGTATTATGGATGTTGCGAATGGAAAGCAAATGTTGGACAAATCTTTTCCAATTAGCGTGGAACTTCATTTAACAGATTTATGTAATTTGAAATGTAGTTGGTGTACAGATAAGGAATTAAGAAAAAATAAAGCAACCTTATCATTAGAAACGATAAGAAAAATATTTAAAGAATTTGCTGAACATAATACGGGGATTACCCTAGAAGGTGGAGGCGAACCAACTCTTCATCCTAACTTTAAAGAAATAGTCGATGTGGGAAGCGAGCTAGGACTGGATTTAGGACTTATAACTAATGGAACAATTGATATTTCAGATAGTATCCATAAGTTGAAATGGATTAGAGTTTCTTTGGATTCAAGTAATGAGAATGAATATAAATCAGAAAAGGGAGTAGATGCATTTGAAAAAGTTTTAGAAAACTTAAAAAGAATGACAGCTATTAGAAATCCGCAGAAGACTTTCGTCGGTGTTGGGTATGTGTTAACGAAAAGAAATCAAAATAATTTGGCAGATTTGATTAATCAATTAGATGAAATTGGAATTGATTATATCTATATTAGACCTGTAGAAGAAGCACCGGATATTATGCCAACAGTAGAGGAGATGCTTGATCTTAGGAAAAAGTTGGTTGAAATAACTTCTAATAAAAGAATTAAATATATGTTAACGATTGCAGATCGAGTTGTTGAAAAAAACAATAGTCTTCCATGTATTGCTCATTCATTAACTTCGATTATTCATGCAAATGGAGATGTAAGTCTTTGCGAAAAAAGAAGAAACGAAAATACTGTTTTAGGCAATATTAATAATTCATATTTTTGTGAAATATGGGAATCTACATATCGAGAGCAGTATACACAAAGATTGTTAAGTGCCGAATGTCAACAAGGATGTAGTGCGTGTAGGATTACGGGTTTCAATATGATGTTTGACAGTCTTAATAAATTAAATACAAAACATTTTATATAATAGTAGGGAGAAGAAAAAGATGGTATTACCTTTTGAAGAAGAGTATAGAAAAAAATATTATAAATTATTAGATGAGGTGTTTGAATCAAATTTTTGGTCTGATGGAAAAATGACTAGAACATTTGAGGAAAAATTTGAAGAGTATACAGGATTATATTCATGTGCCGTAACAAGTGGTGGAGCGGGTTTATTATCTATCTTTGAGTACATTGGAGTAAAAGGTTACGATGTAATAGTTCCTGCTAATACCTTTTGGGCAACTACACAATCAGCAAAAATGGCAGGAGCAAATATTATCTATGCTGATTGTAATAAAGAGGATCTTTGTTTAAGCTATGAAGATGTGCTAAAGAAAGTTACAAAGAAGACAAAAGCAATTGTTGTTGTACATATAGGTGGTCATATTGCATTTGATATAGAAAAAATATCAGCATTTTGTAAAGAGAAAAATATTTTCCTAGTCGAGGACTGCGCACATGCACATGGCGCTCAATGGAATGGAAAAACAGCTGGAAGTTGGGGGATTGCGGGAAGTTATAGTTTTTATGCTACAAAAACAATGCCTCTTGGGGAAGGGGGCATGGTTGTAAGTAGAAACGCAGATTTAATTGAATGGATGAAAAAATTTAGAAATTATGGAAAAGAAGTTATTAATGGAAAAATCGTAACGTATCCATTAAAAAATGGGTTTAATTATAGGATAAATGAATTTACATCTGCATTAGGAATTATTCAATTAGAAAGATTGCCCCGAATTGTTGAATGGAAAACTGAATTAGCAGAAAAGTTTGATCAAATTTTTGATAATCGTGTAATTTTTCCGGAGGGGATGAAGTCTGGATTTTATAAATATATTGTATTTGATTATGATATCCAAGAAGAGACCGGGAAAGTTTTTAGTAGGACAGATTTTGGAAATGAAATTGAAGGGAAGACAGTTGATTTACCAAATAGTTATTGGGTAGCTGAACATCATAAGTGTGTACCGATTTATTATGGTTGGGAAAAAGCTGATTGTAGTATTGAAGAATTGAAAAAAATTCTTTTAAAATAAATTGGGGGAAGACTTTTATGAGGGTTGCTTTTTTAACATATTCATTTAGTGTGCACGTAAATATTAAAGCAAAGTATTTCTTGAAATCTAATGATGTTGTATACCTTTTTGCTATGCAGTTTAGACAAAAAAGAAAAGAACTGGAGGCACCGATTCAATATCGAGAGAATATGAAAGTGATTAAATATTATCACGATGATATAGATCGGGAATTATTATTAAAAAACACATGGGATATGTTTAAAATTATCAAAAAAAATAGAATTCAGGTAGTACATATTATCGACATGGCATTTGCAATGTATGGAATAACATTGAGTTTACTAGGTGTAAATGTAGTAATGGAAAATAACGGTTCTGATGTGATATTGGCACCAGATAATACAAAGCTATTAAAAAGATATAAATGGGCATATAAACTTTGTAAAGGTGTCGTTCAAGATTCATATGTTGCACAACAGGCTGGAATTAGACTTGGAGCGCCAAAAAAGAATAATGAAATTATCGAATTAGGAATTGATACAAACATTTTTAATCCTTACATAGAAAAAGGATTATTTAGAAAAAAATATAGGATACCATCTGATGCAAATGTAATTTTTAGCCCGCGAACATTGCGACCATTGTGTAATATTGATGAAATAATTGATACAATAAAACCAGTAATTGAGAAATATCCTAATACATATTATGTTTTTTGCTCTCATATGAGAAATATAACATATGAAAATAGAATAAAAGAGGCTGAATTATCCAAAAACGTTATTTTTTTAGGATATATAGATAATGAAAAAGATATGCCATATATTTATCGTGATTCTGATGTCGTGATTTCGATACCTAACAGTGATTCGTCACCTAGAAGTGTATATGAAGCTATGGCATGTGGTTCTAATGTAATTGTATCTGATTTACCATGGATTGGCGATAAATTTACAAATGGTAGAGAATTGTTTATTGTAAAGCTGCATGATAAAAAAGCATTATTAGACCAGATTTTTAAGATATTAAATGATGAAGAAAAAATAGATGTTCAAGTTGGATTTAAGAGAGTTAAGGATATTTTGGATTATCATATTTCTGCAAAGGCATTGAGAAAAATGTATTTGAGGATTTTGAGGAAATAACAGATGGAGAAAAATTTTTTTAATTCAATATATGATCTTTATTGGGAAAAAAAAGCAAAAAATTACGGCGTGTCAAGGTACGAAAAGTATATCATTCATGAAATAGTAAAAAGAAAACCACAAAAAGTGTTTGAGGTTGGAATTGGAAATGGATGGCCGATTGGTGTTGCGTTACAAAAATGGAATATTAAAGTTTTTGGGTGCGATATCTCAAAAAGATTGGTTGAATCAGCACGTATAAATTTAAATAGTAGTGATGAAATTCAAGTAGGTGAATTGAAGAATATTAAGATAAAGGGAAAGTATGATATTGTCTATTGCATAAGATCCAGTTGGTATATACAAGATTTTAAAGATGTATTAAAAGACATGCTTTCTATGACAAATGAAAATGGATTTGTAATCTTTGACATTATGGAGATTGGAAGCCTGTACTATTTAAAAATGAGTTGGGATCTGATAAAAACGTATATTTATAAAGTCTTAGGTTTGGAAAGAGTTGGAGAAAATAAATTATATTTTTTCCCTAGAAGACAAATTGAAAAAATTTTGAAATTATATGGGATGCAATTTTACTCTTATAACGAAAGAACTATTACAAAAAGTAAAGATTATTGGAATACTCCAAAAAGAATATATGTATGTTGGAGAGGAGAAAATCAAAAATGAAAAAAGGATTTGCAGTATTAACAGGAGTAATTGGATTTATTGGTGGAGCAGTTCTTATGGGAAGAATGGCATCTAAAAATTTAAATGAATGGAAAAAAATGTCTGATAAGTTTTTTTCTAATATGATACTATTTAATCAGTGGATGATGGCAAAGCAATCTGGAAAGAATATAGCAGATTATTTAGAAAAAAATAACTATAAGAAAATTATTATTTATGGAATGAGTTATATAGGTGAAAGATTAGTTGATGAACTTAATAATACGGAAATTGAAATTGTAGCAGGTATAGATAGAAATGCAAAGGGTATATTTGCAAATATGCCTATGCTACTACCTGATGAAGATATGCCAGAAGCAGATTGTATGATTGTTACACCTGTTTTTTTCTTTGATGAAATTAAAGAAAAAATGGTATCAAAGTTTTCTAATCCTATTATTTCGTTTGAGGATATTTTTTATGATCTGTAATGGCGTATTAGTATCGGTTATTATTCCTTTATATAATAGAGAAAACACTATTCGAAGAGCAGTGGATAGTATTTTGAATCAGACATATACGAACATAGAGGTATTGGTAGTGGATGATGGTTCTATAGATCATTCAGTACAAATGCTGGACAAGTATATAGATGATGACAGAGTTAAAGTTTTTTGCCAGAAACAAAACAGAGGAGCAAATGCGGCCAGAAATAGGGGAATTCGGGAAGCAAAAGGCGAGTATATTGCATTTCATGACAGTGATGATGCTTGGGTGCCGGATAAGCTGGAAAAGCAACTAAAGTGTATGGAAACAGAAAATTATGATGTTTGTTTTAGCTCATTTAAAAGATTCTTTACGAATTCGAGTCAGATTGTACCTGATATATCAGAACAACTAAGCAGTACAGTGGTTAGGGAGAGACTAAAAGCAGGAAATGTTGTGGGGACACCAACTTTGGTGGTTCATAGAGATGTTGTAAAGACTGTTGGTATGTTTGATGAAGAAATGCCAAGACTGCAAGATTATGAGTTCGCGATTAGAATTGCTAAAAAGTTTGATTTTGGTTTTGTTAATGAACCATTGGTAATTGAATATCAGACGGAAGGATGTATTAGCTCAAATCAGGAAAGTTTGCATAGAGCCTATGCATTATTGTTAAAAAAACATTCTGATTTTTTAAATATTGAATACATATGGGGAGAGTATCTCAAGACTGGAAATGAGGTGACCAATCGGGACATAGATTGGTCAGAACTTGACAAAGCGATCGTTAATATCACAGATGGAAACAGTAATTGTTCGAATGTTCGGTTATATAAGATAACTGCGCAGTGCTTTAATGAAAGATACTTAAGACTGAAACAGTTGGAAGAACAGAAATATAACCTTTTATTAAAGGAGTTAGAGAATAAAAGATTTGTTGTATTTGGAGCCGGATATTTTTCAAGACAACTAATGGATGAATTGAACCGAAAGAATTTAGTGCCACAATGCATTTTGGTTACAGAAAAAGATGGCACGGATTATTTGAATAACATTCCGGTGAAACGATTGACAGAATGGACGGATATTGAAGATGTTGTCATAATTGCTGTTTCAGGTAATGCACAGACAGAAATTATTGCGAGTTTGTTGAAACGGGGTTTTTCTCAGTATTATATTTATCCGGAATGCATTTAATAACAGACATGATAGTTAGGCGGTGAAGGAATGAAGCGTATTGTGGTCTATGGACTTGGAAGTTTGGGAATGAATATAGCCAGGGAACTGAAGAAGCAAGAAGAAACAAACCAGTTCCATATTGTCGCATTTATGGACAAGCAGGAATTTAAGAATCAAGACGAATTTGAAATAGTAAAGCCAGATGCTTTAAGAGAACTGCAATATGATAATATTGTGGTTACTTCTGAAAAGTGGTTTAAAGAAATATTCGAAGAATTGCATTCAAAATATGGTGTAGAATCTGAGAAAGTGATGCATTTAAATGAGTTAATTGAAGAAGGAGAATATTTCTGCAATTTATGTGAGACTACAGTTCCATTTATGCTTGATACGGGAATTGAGAGTCCCGTGTTCATAAAAAGAAATATTGTGGGTGGCGGCAAACGAGAAAAGTGTGTATGTCCATTATGCGGAAGTTTGGATCGCGAAAGATGGCTTCAATATGTTTTGAAAAATGAAATCAAACTTTACAATCAAGATGCTGTAGTATTACATTTTGCTCCGGAAAGACAAATAGAAGCAAAATTGAGGAAAAATCAAAGGCTGACTTATATTACCGCGGATATTGAGGAAGGTAGAGCTGATCGGATAGAAGACATTACAAAAATTAATTTCCCAGATAATTCTTTTGACTATATCATTTGCAATCATGTATTAGAACATATAGAAGATGAGAAGTCTGCGTTTGATGAACTGAAAAGATGTATAAAAGTAGGGGGAAAAATTATTTTTTCGGTTCCTATTTGTTGGGATATAGATACGCTGGAGGATGCGTCTGTTGTGTCGGAGGAAGATCGTTTGAGAGAGTACGGTCAAAAGGATCATGTGAGATTATATGGCAAAGATATAAAAACACGGTTGGAAACGTATGGATTTTCTGTACAGAGCATGAATGTTTCAGATATTTTGTCAAGTGCACAGATTGAAAGTATGAGATTAATTCCTCAGGATACCATATGGCTGTTAACTTTATAAAGGTAGAAATTGGGAGCAAGAGGTAGTTTGAATAATGAACGCACTATTAGATGACTATATAAAACAAATAGGTAATATTTGGGATAATAAAAGTAACCCCGATACTGTTAATCAAAGAATCCATTGGTGGGATTCTCCGAAACTTATCAGACATATGAATTATCTGATTTGTGGAGAAGAGCTAGATGGATGGAATACTGCTACAATCAAAGAGTTGAAGAAAATCCGAAATAGATATGAGCTTGCGGTATCGGTTGGTTGTGGAAGTGGTGGCAAAGAGATGCAACTGTTAGAACAGGGAATTGTTGAGAGATTTATTTGTTTTGAGTTGTCAGAGGAAAGAATAAAAATAGGAACAAGAAACGCTAAAATAAGAGGATTGGATGATAGAATACAATTTTTTTATGGCGATTTTTTCTGTTCTAATTGGGTAAATAAGAAATACGATTTGGTATTTTGGGATAACAGTTTACATCATATGCCTGATACTTATGAGGCGGTGAAAGTTTCGCGTAACATCTTAAAAGACGATGGGGTCTTTTTTGGCAATGAATATATTGGAGAGTCCAGGTTTCAGTGGTCTGATGAAAAATTAGCACATGTAAATCAAATACGGGATGATTTGGATGAAAGTTTGTTTCATGTTGGAGACGAAATATTTCCTCGACATAAAGAGACCAACTATAGAACGAATGATGCAATCAGATCCGTCAGAAGCTGCAGATTCTGCTAATATATTACCAGCAATAAAGCGTTATTTTAAGGAGCCAAGGATTACGATGCTGGGGGGAACGGTACATTTATTGATATTGGATAGAATGATACAGAATATTCCGGAGAATAGTGAGTTGTTGGAGCAATTGATTGCAGCGGATGATGAAGCCATAAAGAAGGGTATGTCTATGTATGCTTTTATTTTGGCTCAAAAATAAGCTTTTATTAAGCAAAATGGAGTGCGATACATGTTACTTAATGTGGAGAATGTCGATTATCCTCATAGTAGAACTGGAAAATTAGAGTAAAGCAAAGGAATAGTTAGCATGGAGAACGTCTTTGATATAAAGTATAAACAAAAATTAGAATACATTTTGCCTGTTGATAAACAATCGAAAGAAAGAGTTGGCATGGGCGGAGAATTTATAAATCAAGCTGCGGTCATCATGTATTTTTATTATGTAGACACGATATGCGACTATTTCTCGTATATTGATAAAGCTGATCAATGTATAAAAGTCTATGTGGTTACACCGGTGGATGAAGTCGCAAAAAAAATCACAGATCAAATTATATGTGGAAGATGGAAAAACGTAGAAATTATTATGAAACCGAATAGGGGACGGGATATTACAGGCCTTTTAATTGCTGCGAAATCAGTCATAAATAACTATAAGTATATTTGTTATATCCATGATAAAAAATCTCATTTTAAAGAGACTGAAGATGATGTGGCTTTATGGATTGAAAATATGTGGGAGAATTTAATTGGAAATACGACGCATATTTGTAATATCTTGCAATTATTTGAAGAAAATGATCAGCTGGGTGTCTTAGTGCCACCGGCACCGGTAGGAAAGGTCTTTAAAGTTTGGTATGGATATGGGTGGAGAGATTGTTTTGAAACAACAAAACAGTTAGCAGAAAGATTGGATTTGCATTGTGATTTAGATGAATCAAAACCACCGATTACTATAGGGACAACTTTTTGGTGGAGAAGAGAAGCATTGCAAAAATTATTTGATTATCCTTGGCAGTATGAAGATTTTGATGACAATAAATTGGCCGATCATAATTATCTCAGTTTTGCGGTGGAACGTATTTTGGCATATGTGGCTCAAGACGCAGATTATACTACTGGAGAAATCATGACGGTTGAGTATGCAAAAGAACAGACACTTTTTTTACAGTATAGTTTGTCAGAAATTTTCAGAAAGATGAATTCCTTTTATCCGTTTCCTACTTATGAAAATGCGTTGTGCATAGATGATAATTTACAGCGCTTGATGGAATTTGTTATGACGAAAGAAAAGATTTTGATATATGGAGCGAATGATATTGGTCAGTTTTGTGCGGGATATTTACGGAAACTTGGGCGCGAACCGGTGGGCTTTTTGGAAGATGAGGAAAGTGAGCTAAAGGTAGTTGATAAAATTCCGGTGTATTCATTAGCAAAGAGCCATATAGATTTGCTTGATAAGGGAATCGTGATTGCGACATCAAATAAAAATATACAAAATGAGATGATCAGGAATTTGAAGATACATGGAATTGAAGAGTACTGTATTTTTTTACAAGAGGTACGATAAAATTGACGCATGGATATAGTGTTTGAGGGAGACAAAACGATATTGAAAAATAAGATATTCATTTTAGATGAAGTTAATAATGGAGTGGTTATTGACAAGGAAAATGTAGCAATTGTAATGGCTCTTTATTATGGGGATGAAATGGATCAATATATTTCTTATTTATCCGTTATTCCTCCCCAAATACATGTGTTTATTGTATCCTCAAGTAAGAGTGTACTTGAGGCAGGAACAAATTTACAGAGCAAGCATAAAAATTTATATGTAATAGAGAAAGAGAATAGAGGTCGCGATTTGAGTGCGCTTTTAGTCGCTTTTCGACCGTATATTGAGAAATATAATTATCTTTGTTTCCTTCATGATAAAAAATCGAAACATAAAAGCTTGAATGAGGATCTTTCCTTTTGGGTTGAAAATTTATGGGAAAATATGATCTGCTCAGAAGATTACATTGGTCAGGCAATTGAATTACTTCGGACGGGTAAATATGGAATACTACTTCCACCTAAGCCGGTAGGGGAATATATGGATTCTATGTATACAGATCCTTGGGACAATGATTTTGAAAATGTTGTTGAATTAGCTCATGCGCTTCAACTAAATATGTCAATTGATCGAGATGACAAGGAAACTGTGTCTTTAGGAAGTGTCTTTTGGTGTAGGACTGCTGCTTTGGAGAAGCTGTTTACATATAATTGGAAATATACAGATTTCCCAGAAGAACCTATGCCGAATGATGGAACAATCAGTCATGCAATAGAGAGAATTTTCGGATTTGTTGCAATGGATGCCGGGTATGATGTTGGCGTGATTATTAACGCAACCTATGCATCTAAAGTACTTATGATACTTCAAAACAAGTTAGAATATACGTATGAATGGTTGTGGGAAAATATGGGCATTAAAAACACGTACCAATTATCGGAGTATCAAAAAGAAAAAGAATGCGTTGCAAAATTATTTGCAAAGGGACAAGTTTATCTATATGGGGCAGGAGATTATGGAATTCAATATCTCCAAAAGTTAAAGACGTGGGGGTATATGCCGAGTGGTTTTGTTGTATCTGATGGGGAAAAAAGTAATGAAAAGATACATGGTTTGTCGGTAAAGGAATTATCAGAGGTAAAAAGAGAAAATAACGCAGTGTTCATTATTACAACAAATCCAGCTACTCAAGAAGAAATTGCGTTAAATTTGGAAAGAAAAGGTTTTATGGATTATTATAAAGCAGCTTGCATTTAGAAAAGAGAATGTAGATGAAACCATATAATTGTGAATTATATAAGAGTGATATAGAATCAACAATGGAATATGAGTGGATAAACAATTTTGCAGGAGCAAAGATTCTGATTAGCGGGGCAACGGGAATGATAGCTTCGACTTTAATCGATATTTTAATGTATCAAAATCAGAAGATTCAAGAGAAATCAGGGATACATATCATTGCCATTAGCCGTAATATGGAGAGTGCAAAAGTGCGCTTTGAAAGGTACTGGGATAGTAAATGTTTTACTTATCTATCCCATGATATAACAAAGCCTTTGCCTGAACTCGGAGATGTTGATTATATTCTTCACGCTGCAAGTAATACCCATCCTCGTGCCTATGCAACGGATCCGATCGGAACGATTACTGCAAATGTGGAGGGGACACATCAACTTTTGGAATATGCGGCAAATCATCATTGTAAACGTTTCTTCTTTTTCTCGTCGGTGGAGATTTATGGAGAAAACAGGAAAGATGTAGAAAATTTTGATGAGCATTATTTGGGATACATAGACTGCAACACCATGCGCGCCGGATACCCGGAGAGCAAGCGCCTGGGAGAAGCTTTGTGTAATGCGTATGCAGTACAGAAGGGGCAGGATTTTGTGATTGGAAGATTTTCCCGTGTGTATGGACCGACCATGTTAGAGAACGATTCGAAAGCAATTGCGCAGTTTATTAAGAAAGCTGCTGCTGGGGAAGATATCGTGTTAAAGAGTGCAGGAACACAGGTGTATTCTTATACGTATGTTGTGGATGCGGCTATGGCCGCGTTATATTTATTGTTATATGCTAAGTCCGGAGATGCAATAAATATTGCGGATAGAAAATCAGATATATCGCTCAGGGAGATAGCTCGTATTTTGGCAGAAATTGCACATACAAATGTTATATTTGAGCAACCCGATGAACTTGAGAGGAAAGGCTATTCTACTGCAACGAGAGCAACTTTGAATCCAGAGAGGATGGAAAATATGGGGTGGGTGGCAAAAACTGATATTCGTGAAGGGTTGAAGAAAACAGTAGAGTGTTTGAAAAACTGGCAGTCATTTTAATAAAGAGATGATTTCTTATCATCCGTACATTGTTCTAATGCAGAACTGATTTTTTGATAGTCCGTTAATAAT
>OHVU01000096.1_pt1 | contig 33374 bp, 30 predicted proteins | sample 1579551 | NCBI WGS metagenome assembly OHVU01 (sample SAMEA3882520, study PRJEB24775) | human gut metagenome | biome: human-associated habitat; feature: intestine environment; material: feces | place: Netherlands | collected 2009/2010 | reverse complement strand
GCATGACCATTGAAGAGGCTCTTCCATATCTAAAGGAACATCAACAAGAGATAACTGACCGCATTTATCGTGGAAAGTATACTCCGTCTCCAGTAAGACGAGTTGAAATTCCCAAACCAGATGGTGGTGTGCGAAAGCTTGGCATACCAACAGTGATAGACCGTACACTTCAACAGGCAATAACCCAACAGTTAGTGCCAATCTATGAACCGCTGTTTGCAGATGGTAGCTATGGCTATCGTCCGAACAGAAGTGCAAAAGATGCAATACTTAAGGTTAAGGAGTATGCAGAACAAGGCTATACATTCGCTGTAGTCCTTGACTTGTCAAAGTACTTCGATACTCTTAATCACGAAATTCTCATCAATCTTCTACGAAAGAATGTAAAAGATGAACGTGTAGTACAGTTGATAAAGCGCTATCTGAAAAGCGGTGTAATGGAAAACGGAGTGGTCATTGACACAGAGGAAGGCTCACCACAAGGTGGAAATCTATCACCATTGCTGGCAAACATCTACCTCAATGAGTTCGACCAGGAATACCTGAAAAGAGGTGTTCCATGCATAAGATATGCAGATGACATCGTGCTTCTTGCAAAGAGCAAGCGAGCATCAGAGAGACTCTTGGAAAGCAGTACAAAATATCTTGAGGAGAGGCTGAAACTTACAGTCAACCGAGAAAAGAGCCGTACAGTCAGCGTGTTTGCAATCCGAAATTTTAAATTCCTTGGCTTTGCATTGGGAAGGAACGGAAAAGGCATATATGTCCGAGTTCATCCGAAGTCATGGAAGAAGTTTAAGTCCAGACTGAAGGAGTTATCTTCCCGTAAGCGATGTCAGTCAATCAAGCCAAGCCTTGAGAAAATCAAAGTATATGCAAGAGGATGGCTTAACTACTACGGAATTGCAAGCATGAAGAACAACATAGATGATATCAACGGATGGCTCTATCACAGAATACGCATGTGCATATGGAAACAGTGGAAGAAACCTAGAACGAAATATAAAAATCTAGTCAAGCTGGGAATCCCAGAACACTATGCGGCAACAATAGCAAACAGTCGCAGAAAGTATTGGTATATCAGCAATAACAAAGCTGTGATTTGGGCGCTGAATAAAGAAAGACTGATAAACAGTGGCTTTTACGATTTAGCCACAGCCTATCAGTCTGTGCACGTCAACTATTGAAAGCGCCGTATACCGAACGGTACGTACGGTGCTGTGAGAGGACGGCGGTTAGTCACCGCCTCCTACTCGATTGTGGGAAAGTATGGAAATATATGGAAAAAGTGATTTCAATAGTGGGCGCAGGTGGCAAGACCACGCTCGTTCATAAGCTTGCAAGGGAATATCACAGGAGTGGAAAAGGTGTGCTTGTCACAACGACAACGCACATGTATGTCGAAGCTGACACTGACCTATCCTGCGATTTTTTTGCGTTAAGGGATAAAATAATAAAAGATGGATATTGTATGGCGGGGCAGAAAATATCTGAACAGAAAATATCAGAACAGTCAAAGTCAAAGATGTGCGGACTGCCGTATGATTTGCTCGATAAACTGATTAAAGACATGCCACAGGCGTTAGATTATGTTATAATCGAAGCAGATGGGGCAAAGCACCATTCCCTCAAATATCCGGCAGCGGATGAGCCGGTCATATATCCGGGTACCACAGATGTTATCATAGTGCTTGGCACATGGGAAAAGGGCAGGTCATGTAAGGACGTTGTATTTCGATATGAGCTTATGCAAAAGGAGCTTGGAACGGCAGAGGATGCAGTGGTTGATGATTCGGTTATAGATACGCTGCGGCATGTCTATGTCAGAAAGCTGCGCGATAGTGGGTTTGAAGGACGAGTATCGTGCGTTTTTGCGAATGAGCGTGGAGGGCTGAATAGTTGCAAATATGGAAATAATAAGGTAACAGGGTAATTAATCAGATGAGCATGAATCAGAGCAATAATCAGATAATAAAGAAAAATTTGTTAATCATATGCCGCGGTGCAGGAGACCTTGCGACCGGCATCATCCACAGACTGCACCGTGCAGGGCATAGGGTGATAGCGCTTGAGACAGACTATCCGGCTGCCATACGGCGCCAGGTGTCCTTTTGTGAAGCAGTGTATGATGGGAGCGCAGCTGTAGAGGGTGTGACAGCCAGACTTGTTCCTGCCTTGGCTGATGCAGAGACTGATACAGAGACATATTCAGGGATAAATGACACACCGGCAGCTCATATTGCATCAGAAAAGTGGGATAGTTCAGCCATCGAAGCTGTGCTTGAAGCCGGAGAGGTACCGCTTCTTATAGACCCAAAGGGTGAGTCAGTTGCACTTTTAAAGCCGGATGTTGTGGTAGATGCCATAATAGCAAAGAAAAATCTGGGTACCACAATCAATATGGCCCCGCTTGTGATAGGCGTAGGTCCGGGCTTTACGGCAGGGCAAGACGTGCATCTGGTGATTGAGTCCATGCGTGGGCACAATCTGGCGCGCATCATTACCGATGGCATGGCACAGCCCAACACAGGTGTTCCGGGAAATATCGCTGGCTTCACAAGTGAGCGTGTGATTCACGCTCCGGCGGCAGGATATATTCATGACGTCAGAAAAATCGGAGACATCGTGCAAAAAGGCAATGAGATAGCACGGATATATCCAGATAAAGAAAGCTATGACAATGCATTGTCTGAATATGTCCCTGTGAATGCTACAATTACAGGCATCATACGAGGACTTATCCGTGAGGGATATTATTTCAGGGAGGGCTTTAAGATAGCTGATATCGACCCGCGCGAGAGTGAGCTAACAAACTGCTTTACAATCTCTGACAAGGCAAGAAGTATAGCAGGCAGTGTGCTTGAGGCGGTATCGGCATTTGAGCACGGCGTAAAGATTTATTAAATAATAAATGAGGGTAACTATTAATGTGTTTTCAGTGGTTCTGAATAGTTACAGTGAGGATAAATAGATTGACGCAGGAAAACGAATTAGATATCAATAATCAAGAACAAAATAAAGGAAAGCTCACACATTTTAATGAGGCAGGGGAAGCTCACATGGTGGATGTGCATGCAAAGGATGACACATACCGTGTGGCGAAGGCCTGTGGCACGATAAAGGTAAATGGCGCAGTATACAAGGCGGTATCTACGGGCACAGCTAAAAAGGGCGATGTGCTGGCAGTGGCGAGAATTGCGGGAATCATGGGCGCAAAGAACAATTCCATGCTCATTCCGCTCTGTCATGCTATTGCCATGACAAAGTGTGATGTTGAGTTTGAGCTGGATGAAAAAAACAGCAGTATCACGGCAATCTGCACGACAGCCTGTGTGGGCAAAACCGGTGTAGAGATGGAGGCCATGACAGGGGTCAGTGTGGCGCTTCTTACCATATATGATATGTGTAAGGCACTGGACCGTGGCATGGAGATCGGGCAGATACATCTGCTGGAAAAATCCGGTGGCAAGAGCGGACACTACGTTACTGTTCACAATTAACAATGTGACCGGCAACGATTACAGCCCATTTAAAATGCTGAGAAGTTAAAAATACACAATTAATCAAGGATAACAGGGTGATGTAATGTATACTGTAGGGATTATAACGATAAGCGATAAAGGCGCAGCGGGCCAAAGAGAGGATAAAAGCGGTCCGAAAATAAAGGAACTGCTTCCCAAAGATAAGTATGATGTGGTTTCATATAAAATCATACCGGATGAGAGGAAACAGATTGCAGATGAGCTTGTCAGGCTGTGTGATGATGTGAAATGCAATCTGGTGCTTACAACCGGAGGTACCGGTTTTTCACCGAGAGATATCACACCGGAAGCTACAATGGATATTGCAGAGCGTAATGCACCGGGTATCGCTGAGGCACTGAGAGCGTACAGCATGAGTCTTACACCTCGAGCCATGCTTGGCAGAGGAGCTTCAGTTATCAGGAAAAACACACTGATAGTCAATCTGCCCGGCAGTGTGAAGGCAGTGTCGGAGAGCATGGATTTTCTGATGGGAAATATAGAGCATGGACTTGATATTTTACTGCAGTATGACAGTGAGTGCGGCCGGTGACGGAAATGCACGGGGTATGGTTTAGGACAGTAACTATTTACAAAAATAATATTTGGAGTGTGGGATTATATGAAGCTTATGAAGACAACGGAGGCAGTCGGACAGGTGCTCTGCCACGATATCACACAGATTATCCCCGGTGTGAAAAAGGATGCGGTTTTTCGCAAGGGGCATATTATAACAAAAGAGGATATACCGGTGCTGCTTAGCGTCGGAAAAGACACCATATATATATGGGAAAATGATGAGACCATGATGCACGAAAATGAGGCAGCAGAGGTGCTTTATCGTATGAGCGCATGTGGCACAAATAGCAATGAGACCGACGTCGAACGTCATTGTGAAGCCGCAGAATCCGGCGTTTTTGGTGGCACCACAAGTAAAATGCATCCATCCCCTGTAAAGGAAGGCAAGATAGAGGTGATTGCTGACTGTGACGGACTGCTTAAGGTGGACAGCGAAAAGCTGAAAAAGGTCAACTCCTTTGGTGAAATGATGATAGCAACGAGGCACGGCAATACCACTGTGAAAAAGGGTGATAAGCTCGCCGGAACAAGAATCATACCGCTTGTCATAAAAAAGGATAAGCTAGAGGCGGCTTCGCACATATGTGATGACGGACCGATTCTTGATATAAAGCCGTTTGTGGTCAGAAAAGCAGCAATAATCACAACCGGAAACGAAGTGTACCACGGCAGGATACAGGATGCGTTTACCCCTGTCATCGAGAAAAAAATAGCAGAGTTTGGTGCACAGATGATGTTTCATGAGGTGTTTGATGATGATGATAAAAAAATAACAGACGGATGCTTACGTGCAATAGAGGCAGGAGCGGAGATTGTATTCTGCACAGGAGGAATGAGCGTGGATCCTGATGATAAAACACCGCTTGCCATAAAAAATACAGGCGCGCGGATTGTGTCGTACGGTTCACCGGTGCTGCCGGGAGCCATGTTTTTGCTGTCGTACTATGATGCAGGTGACAGGCTGGTGCCGATATGTGGACTGCCTGGCTGCGCCATGTACAACAAGCGCACGATATTTGATATTGTATTGCCGAGGCTTATGGCGTGTGATATGATTTTGGCAGATGAGCTTGCCGGACTTGGAGAAGGCGGACTCTGCCTGAATTGTGATGTCTGTACGTTTCCTAACTGCGGTTTCGGGAAGGGCTTTTAATATGCGCGATAGATTTGGCAGAGAGATTGACTACATGCGCATATCGGTGATAGACAGCTGTAATCTGAACTGTTATTATTGCAACCCACAGGACAATAATAAAAATTGTCAGGCAATAAATATACTTAGCGTAAAAAAGGTGCTTTGCATAGTCCGCGCAGCCACAAGGCTTGGAATCACGCATTTTCGTCTGACAGGCGGTGAGCCGCTTCTGCATCCGCAGATTGATGAGATGGTTTCACAAATCAAAGAGATACCCGGTGTCAGGAGTGTATCGCTCACCACAAACGCAGTACTGCTTGCGCAGCATGCAAAGCAGCTTAAGGAAGCCGGCATAGACAGTATAAATGTGAGCCTGGACACGATAGATGCGTCAGAATATGAACATATCACAAAAAAACCGCTGCTTCACAAAGTGGAGCATGGAATCGATGCCGCAATAGAGTGTGGAATAAGAGTGAAAATCAATGCAGTGCTCACACCTCAGACAGATGTGGTAGCTCTCACACGGTATGCTTCAAAAAAAGGCACAGATATCCGTTTTATAGAGATGATGCCGGTAGGTGAAGGGCATACCAACGGAGTCGAGCCGTATGAGAAGGTTATTAGCGCACTTTTAGAAGTATATGGAACTCCTTGCCATATAGATACTGAAAATAGAGAAGAAATTAATTCGGGATATAATAATGCGGATAACGGTCCGGCAGAGTATTACAGTTTTCATGGACTTGATATCAGAGTAGGGCTGATTCAGGCAATCCATGGGAAGTTCTGCGATACCTGCAACCGCATACGTGTTACGGCTGACGGCAGGCTTATGCCATGCCTGGGAAGCAGCGTGACGATGGATTTAGTACCTGATTCATGCGAATTTACAGGTGATTTGGAAAAAGATTTTGTAATAGTTCAGGCACTAAAGGCTGCCATAAAGGCAAAGCCAGGGTGTCACAATTTTGATGATAATGCAGTGACATATACAAAAACTACAGAGACAAAGACTGTGGAGACAAAGGCTACAGAGCTGAAAGCTGCGGAAGTAAATGCAGCAAGAAATATGAGCCGGATAGGAGGCTGATAGCAAATCATGGGAAAGCTTCTTGCAATCAATATAAGCAAAGAGAGAGGAACTGAAAAGAGAGAGGTGCCACAGGCGGAGCTTGTTGCAGACTATGGCATCATGGGAGATGCACATGCCGGAAAGTGGCACAGGCAGGTCAGCCTGCTTTCCGCAGAGAAAATAGATGCCTTCAGGGCAAGAGGAGCGCAGATAGACAACGGCGCATTTGGCGAAAATTTAATTATATCAGGATTTGATTTCAAGAATTTACCGCTTGGAACACGCTTTTGCATAGGAGATGCTATTCTGGAGATGACGCAGATAGGCAAGCAGTGTCATTCGCATTGTGCTATCTACAAGAGGATGGGCGAGTGCATTATGCCAAAGGAGGGCGTGTTTGCAGTAGTCATAAGAGGCGGTCTGATTCATACCGGTGACGAGGTGAAGCTGATTCCGGCAAACATATATGCTTCGATAAAGGACAGACCGGCAGACAGCCGCTGTGAGCTGTTGACAGTCATAGAAGGAGCACATGCCGGTGAAAAGGCGCTTTATATAGATGGCAGAATAAGAGTGGCATCAGGCAGTGCATGGGCAGATGAAATAGATGACAATGATAATTCCATTGTGATGTTTAAACAGCAGATAGGCAGCAGACCACGCCTCATAATCTGCGGAGGAGGTCATGTATCGGCGGCACTTGTACGCATGGCATCACTTTTGGCCTTTGACATATGGGTGATAGAGGACAGACCTCTGTTTGCCGATAATGCAAAGCGTCAGGGAGCAGACCATGTAATTTGCGGCGATTATAAAAAAACTCTCGCCAGGCTGGAGCCACAGGCGGATGATTACTATGTATGCATGACAAGAGGCCATCGCTTTGATATGGAGTGTCTTACAGAGATATTCAGAAAGCCATACGCCTATGTGGGGATGATGGGCTCAAAGAAAAGAGCTGCCATAGTAAAAAAAGACCTTGAAGAATCGGGATTTTCACAGGAAACCATATCCGCATTACATTCTCCGATAGGCCTTGCAATAGGTGGACAGACACCGGAGGAAATTGCGCTTTCGGTGATAAGTGAGATAGTAAAGTGTAAAAATGAGCGTACCGGCTGCACACAGGTGGATAACGAAGTGCTTGATGCACTTATTGAGGCATCAGATGGGAAGTACATACTGTGTACCATCATAAAAAAGAATGGCAGTGCACCGCGCGGAGTCGGAACACAGATGCTCGTGAGCTCAGACAATCGGATCATCGGAACTATAGGCGGCGGTTGTGCGGAGGCAGAGGTTATAAGCCATTGCAGGAGACTGCTTCGCAAGCAGGAGTTCAAATGCGGTTTGATGGATGTGAGCATGAACACTGACGATGCTGAGAAAGAGGGCATGGTATGCGGAGGCAGTATTTCGGTGCTGCTGGAGCAGATTGGATGATGAAATTATCATATATTAATAAATCAAGATAAGCTGAATATGAACATTAATCACATGCATATTTAATTTAAACTAAGGGAAAAGAAAGGTTAAAAGTATGAGCTTAAGAATAGCGACAGGTACTGACGGATCAGTAAAGGAGCGCAAGGGCTTAAAGAGAAAATTTAAAGCATATGCAGGACTTGCGTTTGGACTTATCCTTATAGCAGGACTTTTTGCAGGCTGTGGAAAAAAGGATACAGCAGATGCAGATGTCGATTTATCAATTTTTGCGGCAAAGAGCTTAAACGGTGTTATGGATGAAATTTGTGCAGCCTACACCAGGGCGCATCCAAATGTAAACTTCCGGAACAACTATGACAGCTCCGGAACTCTGATGGCACAGATTAAAGAGGGTGCGAAGTGCAACATCTTTTTCTCAGCAGGAGTGGCACAGATGGATGAGCTTCAGAATGGCTACAACGGAGGAAGCGTGGTGGACGGTACTCGTGTTGACCTATTAAATAATCAGGTGTGCCTTGTTACATATAAGAATAGTGGCACGGCAGTTACCGGTTTTGCAGACATCTCAAAGGCTAAAAATATGGCGCTTGCTGACGGAACAGTTCCTGTAGGACAGTACACCAGAGCAGCGTTAGTAAATTCAAAAATGGTTGAAGGTGATGCTTCAAATCCACAGGCTATTTCAGATTCTGATATCTCAAAGGCACTTGACGGTCTGGAAATAAACAGCTGTGCCAATGTAGGTGCGGTTGCATCTGCCGTAGCTGAGGGCGCAAATGAGATAGGAACAGTTTATTACTCAGATACATTCGGATACGAGAACCAGCTTGATATTATAGAAAAGCTTCCAAACAGCTTAACAGGCGATGTCATCTATCCGATAGCAGCCTTAAAGGGAGACAGCACCACATCAGATGAGCTTGAAGCCGCAAAGGAATTTATCGCATACCTTCAGACAGATGAGGCAATGTCAGTATTTGAGAAATATCATTTTTCGGTAAATGCATAATGGGACAGATTGATTTTTCACCGCTTTGGGTAACATTAAAAACAGGAATAGTAGCGTCAGTTTTTTCTTTTTTTATAGGAATAGCTTTTGCTGAGCTTGTCATAAACACAAAGGGCAGAGTGAGGGCATTCTGGGATGGACTGCTGACACTTCCTATGGTACTGCCGCCTACCGTGGCTGGATACATTCTTTTAAGGATTTTCAGCACAAGGCGTCCTTTGGGAAGCTTTTTAAGCCATAGCATGGGGATACAGGTAGTACACACGTGGCTTGGCTGTGTGGTGGCAGCAACCATCATTGCACTCCCTCTCATGTACAGAAATGCGAGAGCGGCATTTGAGCAGATAGACGAAAATGTCATATATGCGGCGCGCACTCTCGGCATAAGTGAGTGGAAGATTTTCTGGAGGATACGTCTGCCGATGGCAAAGCCCGGTATCATATCGGGTGTCACGCTGGCCTTTGCCAGAGCTATCGGTGAGTACGGTGCCACATCGATGCTTGCCGGAAATATAGCAGGAAAAACCTCGACCATATCACAGCAGATAGCAATGGTCATCCAAAGTGGTGACTATGCCACAGCGGGCTTCTGGTGCATAGTAATCATAGCGATTTCATTTGCATGTCTTGTATCGATAAATATGATATGTGGCAAAAACAAGGGCATAAAGAGAAAGAGAAAAAATAATGTCGCTCATAGTAAAAATAAAAAAACAGTTGGATAATTTCATGCTCTCGGTTGACATGGAGCTTATGGACGAGGTTGTGTCCGTAATCGGTATGTCGGGCTCAGGAAAGAGTATGACATTAAAGTGCATAGCGGGGATAGAGACACCGGACTCAGGCTTTATATCATTAAACGGCCGTGTGCTGTATGATTCGAAAAAGCGTATAAATCTGCACCCGGGTAAGCGCAGGGTAGGCTATTTGTTTCAGGACTATGCATTATTTCCGACAATGACTGTGATGGAAAATATATGCATAGCAATGGGTCAGCGTAACGAGGAAAAAGTGAAGGGCTGGCTGAAGAGGTATGGGCTTGAGGGCATGGCATACACATATCCCAATCATCTCTCCGGTGGTCAGAGGCAGCGCGTGGCAATGCTTCGCATGCTTGCGGCTAAGCCGGAGTGCATACTGCTCGATGAGCCTTTTTCGGCACTGGATGAGCATGTAAAAAGAAGCATGGAATCAGAGCTTATGGAGATGCTGACAGATTTTCACAATCCTGTTATTTTTGTGTCACACAATCGCGATGAGGTGTATCGCCTTGCCGAGCGTATCGGCAGTATTGAGAGCGGTGTGCTGAGTACAGTCCGCGACAAAAAAGATTTCTTCATGCGGCCTATGTCTGTGGAGCAGGCACTGCTTGTGGGCTGTAACAATATATCAGAGGTGAAATGGCAGGATAAGCATCATGTGCTTGCCGTGGAATGGGATAGCGTATTTGAGGTCACTGATGAGCAGCTTGAACAGACTGCAATGGATATGGACGACATATCACACATAGGTGTTTTCCCACAGGATATAATAATATCGGTAGGCAAAGCAAAAACGGCACTTGTATATAATAATAAAAATATAATCAGGATTAAAGATTATAAAATGATTGAAGAGTTGAAAAGCTGGGAAGTATTGTGCAAATTAAATAACGATTCAATAATTTACGCAAGCCTTCCGAGGCATACAGAAGCAAATATGCTTAGCAAAAATATAAATGATGAGCTTTATATAAAGAATTTTTATCTGCTTGGATGAGAAGTAAATGAGGACATACTATGATTTACCTGGACAATGCTGCCACAACAATTAAAAAGCCGGATGCGGTATATGATGCAGTACTTGATGCAATGAAGCACTGCGGCAATTCCGGGCGCGGGGCATCGGATGCGTCGCTTGATGCGTCGAGGAAAATATATGAGGCCAGAATGTGTCTTACAGAATTTTTCGGAGGAGATGATGCGGCCAGACTCGTTTTTACGGCAAATGCCACTGAGGCACTAAACATTGCAATCCACGGACTGTTTGAGCCGGGGGAGCATGTGATTACAACACAGCTCGAGCATAATTCTGTGCTCAGACCTCTTTATATGCAAAGGGAGCGGGGCGTGGGTGTGGATATTGTACCATGCAGTGATGCAGGCATAAAAAGGGGGATAATTTCCCCATCGGACATAGAGGCTTTAATCCGTCCGGATACAAAAGCCATCGTATGCACACATGCTTCAAATCTCACAGGCAACGTGGTGGATATTAAGTCGATAGGGCAAATCGCACGAAAGCATAACCTTTTATTTATAGTCGATGCATCGCAGACAGCCGGTGTACTTCCGATAAATGTAAAAGACATGAATATTGATGTGCTCTGCTTCACAGGCCATAAGGGGTTGATGGGACCGCAGGGCACCGGAGGACTTTATGTGGGAGAGAGAGCAGATATAAAGCCGTTTAAGAGCGGTGGTACCGGCGTGCTAAGCTTTCTTGAGAACCAGCCTATGGAGCTTCCGACAAGACTTGAGGCCGGTACCTTAAACGGTCCGGGAATCGCAGGGCTTTTAACTGGTGTCATGGAGCTTGAGAAAATCGGCCTCGACAATATATACGCTAAAGAGCATGAGCTGATGCAGGCATTTATGGGAAAAATAAAGACAATCCCCGGAATCAGGATATATGGAGATTTCGATATGCTGCCCGACAAGGGTCTGCACTGTGCGATTGTTTCAGTAAATATAGCTGATATGGACTCGGCGGAGGTGTCAGACATACTTATGAATGAGTATGGCATTGCAACAAGGAGCGGCATACACTGCGCACCGCTGATGCATAAATTCTTTGGAACACAAAATCAGGGTATGGTGAGATTCTCATTTTCATATTATAATACAGTTGATGAGATAAATGAGGCCGCTGAAGCGCTTATGCAGATTGCGGCATTGCGATAAATAGTATTAAACAATTGAAAGGAGCAAAAATGCCACAGGAAATAGTGTTTTGCAAGGGCGGTGGCTGTACCGCAAAGCTTGGTCCGGATTTGTTAAGTCATGTTTTAGCAAAGCTGCCAAGGGGTGAAAAAGACAGCAATCTGCTCATCGGATATGATAGCTGTGATGATGCGGCAGTGTACAAAATTTCAGATGACACGGCGGTAGTCCAGACGCTTGATTTTTTTCCGCCGATGGTTGATGATCCGTATACGTTTGGACAGATAGCGGCTGCAAATGCGCTCAGTGATATCTATGCGATGGGCGGCACAGTAAAGACCGCATTGAACATCGTCTGTTTCCCTGAGAAAATGGATCTGAATATACTTGGCAAAATAATGCAGGGCGGTGCCGATAAGGTGATAGAGGCAGGCGGCACACTTGCGGGCGGCCATTCTATAGCAGACAGTGATGTAAAATACGGACTTTCAGTCATGGGTACGGTCCACCCGGAGCATATTTACAGCAACAATACAGGGCAGCCGTCAGATGTGCTTATACTTACAAAGAAACTCGGAGTGGGGCTTGTATGCAACGCAAACCGCGTCGGGGAAGCTCCGTTAGGTGCAATTGAGGATGCGGTAAGCTCTATGACCACACTGAATAAGGCAGCATCCGAAATCAGTCATGCTTTCGATATACATGCATGCACGGATGTCACGGGATTTAGCTTTTTAGGGCATCTGAGTGAGATGTTAAATGATGATATAACAGCACTTATCGACTCGATTTCCATCCCGGTCATTACCGGAGCACTGCGATGCGCAGATGAGTTTTTCCTCACGGCAGCGGCCCAGCGCAACAGAAACCATGTAGGTGATAAGGTGTGCTTTGCAAAAAATATACCTTTTTCAATGGAGGAGGTACTTTTCGATCCGCAGACCTCCGGAGGATTGCTGTTTGCAGTAAAAGCCTCTGAGGCAGATGCATTTTTGCATGAGCTTAAAGCCGCAGGGCTCCCGGCTGCAAAGGTGGGACGATTTGTTAAGCGTCGCGATGTGCCGATATATGTGAACTGATTTTAAGCTGCCATAGCTTATGCAAATTTGCTGACAGGCTGCATGCCCTGCATTCTGAGGGCTGACGAGTTGAAATAACATAGGGAGGATTATAAATATGATAACAGTAAATGCAATAGGGGATACATGTCCAATCCCGGTAGTAAAGACAAAGAAAGCAATCGAGGCTCTCACACAGCCGGATACGGTGGAGACACTTGTGGACAATGAAGTTGCAGTGGAAAATTTAAAAAAGATGGCTGCACAGAAGGGCTATAGCTGTGATAGCAGTAAGCTCGACGACGGAAGCTACAGCGTAAAGCTGACAATTGAAGCTGTAAATGCCGATGAGCTTTCGGATACAGACGAGGCTTCACAGTATGCATGCAGGCCGGCCGCAGATAACAGGGTTGTTGTAATCCGCTCTTCATATATGGGAGAGGGCAGCGAGGAGCTTGGCAAGGTACTTATAAAGGGCTTCATCTACGCACTTTCGCAGCAGGACAACCCGCCTGAAACCATGCTTTTCTACAATGGAGGAGCGAAGCTGACCTGTGAGGGCTCAGAGTCACTTGAGGATTTAAAGGAGCTTAAGAGCCGTGGGGTGAAAATTTTTACCTGCGGAACATGCCTGAACTACTATGAGCTGTCAGATAAGCTTGCAGTCGGAGAGGTGACCAACATGTATGATATCGCAGAAAAGATGGCTGGGGCATCTCTTATTGTAAGTCCGTAGAGTTATACAAGGTGTGAGGTAATGGATAAAAATTTGGCAAGAGAAAAGAAAAAACGGCTAATCATCACCTTCGAGACTAACACAGCACCGTTGAAGCTTGATATCAAGGGCAAGGCATGTGGTATTCCGGGACGCACGATTCCTCTTCCGTCTGTCATATCGGCGGGCTGCGGGCTGGCATGGAGAGCAGAGCTTTCTGACAGGGAGTGCCTCATAGCCTTTATGAAGGAGCATGACATCAGGTGGGAAGCGATGTATGAAATCGAAATGAGGTAACTGATAGTTACCTATATAGCAGGATAACAGGAGAAAAATATGTTTTATTACAATCAATATGTGAGGGCGCAAAGCCTTGATGAAGCCTATGAGCTTTATCAGAAAAAACCGAATTTTGTGCTGGGCGGCATGCTCTGGCTCAAAATGAAAAATAAGACGCTTGGCACGGCAATTGACCTGTGCGACCTCGGGCTTGACCAAATTGATGAGGATGAGAACGAGTTTAGAATCGGTGCATATGCAACACTCAGGCAGATAGAGACTCATGAAGCACTGAATGCATATACACACGGCGCAATCGCAGAGTCGGTCAGACACATTGTCGGAGTGCAATTTAGAAATGTGGCAACTGTTGGAGGAAGCATCTGGGGCAGATTCGGATTTTCAGATGTCATGACGATTTTCAGGGCACTGGGAGCAAAGGTGCAGCTTCACAAGGCGGGAATTATGGATTTGGACGAGTTTGCGGCACTTCCAAGAACCACGCGCGATGTGCTTGTGTCAGTAATAGTACCGAAAAATGCAAAGGGCGTAGTATACTTAAGCCAGAGAAATCAGTCAACAGACTTTCCGGTGCTCACATGTGCAGTGGCAAATAGAAGCGGCAGGTATGTGGCGGTTGTCGGAGCATCACCATATATGGCAGAGCCTGTGTGGGATGAGGAGGGCATACTCGATGGCATAGCAGATGCAAAGACAGATGGTAATGCAGCCTTGACAGATAACTCCGAAACCAATGCCAAAATAGATAAATTTGCCGAATATGTTGCAGAGCATATCCGTTTTGGAAGCAATATAAGGGCAGGGGCTGAGTACAGAGAGATAATCTGCAGGGTGCTTACACGCCGCGCTGTTACACAGTCGCTTGACATCTGCGATGATATTAAGCACGAGCATTAAGTAGGAAGGAATTCATATATATGGATGTTAAAATAAAATTAAATGGTAAGTTAATAACCGACTCGGTAGACCAGGATATGGTCCTTTTAGACTTTTGCCGCAAGCACAATTGCTTTTCGGTGAAGAGAGGCTGTGAGTCAGGCAACTGCGGTCTTTGTACAGTGCTTCTGGATGGAAAGCCTGTGCTGTCATGCAGCACGCCGATAGGCAGGGCAGACGGCAGAGCGGTGGACACCCTCGAGGGACTTGAGGAGGAAGCTAAGCAGTTTACAGGATTTTTTGCTGCACAGGGAGCGGATCAGTGCGGCTTCTGTAATCCGGGGTATATTGTAAATATTGTGGCGCTTCTGAGAGAAAATCCTGACCCGACTGACGAGGAAATTCTTGAATATCTTTCAGGAAATCTGTGCCGTTGTACAGGATATCAGAGTCAGCTGCGCTCAATCAGAAATTTCTTAAACAGTAAGAAAGAGGGCGCACCTCTTAATCTTGAGGCAGGCGTCTATGGAGAGGATATCGGAAAGGAGTGGCAGGATGAGCACAAATCAAACTAATGAAAACAGCTTCAACCGCGCCAGAAGGGATTACCACGCGGTTGGAAAATGTATACCTAAAAAGGACTCGAGCCAGCTTTTACTCGGAAAGCCGGTATTTACCGATGATATCACACCGCGTGATGCGCTTGTCATAAAGCTTCTTAGAAGCCCATATGCAAATGCAATTGTCGAGGATGTAAAGACAGATATCGCTCTTAAGGTGCCGGGCATGGTCGCAGTATACACCTGGGAGGATGTTCCGAAAAAGCGTTTTTCTATCGCAGGCCAGACATTTCCGGAGCCGTCACCATATGACAGATTAATCCTTGACCGCCATGTGAGAAGCGTAGGTGACGCCGTCGCTATAGTGGTCGGAGAATCTGAAAAGGCGGTGGACAAGGCTCTTAACATGATAAAAGTAAAGTACACGGTGCTTGAGCCGGTGCTTGACTTTAGAAAGTCGCTGGATAACAAAGTGCTCGTGCATCCTGAGGATGACTGGTCATCCAGCATAGATACAGGCGATGTAAAGCGCAATCTCATTCATCACGAGGAGGATGAGCATGGAAACGTGGAGAAAATTCTGTCAGAGTGTGATGAGATAATTGAACACACATATCGCATAAAGGCCGCGCAGCAGGCATATATGGAGACCTGCAGGGCATACTGTGAGATAGACAGATACGGCAGACTTCACTGCATCAGCTCGACACAGATAGTTTTCCACCTGCGCCGAATACTGGCAAATGCACTTGATATTCCAAAGTCTATGGTGCGCGCTGAAAAGCCGCGTATCGGAGGCGGTTTCGGTGCCAAGCAGACAGCGGTCTGTGAGGTGTATCCGGCATTTGTTACCTGGAAGACAAAGCGCCCGAGCAAGATAATCTACAGCAGAAAAGAGTGTCAGACTATCGCGTCACCGCGTCATGAGATGGAAGTTACCGTGCGTCTTGGAGCGATGAAAGATGGTCATATAAGGGCGATAGATCTTTATACGCTGTCAAATGGTGGAGCATACGGAGAGCATAGCACTACAACAGTAGGACTTTCCGGTCATAAATCGCTTCCACTTTATACAGGAGGCTGCGAGGCAACAAGATTTTCGTGCGATGTTGTGTATACAAACGTGCAGGCGGCAGGAGCATACAGAGGCTATGGAGCCACACAGGGCATATTTGCACTTGAATCAACCGTCAATGAGCTCGCAGAAAAGCTGCATATAGACCCGGTTGAACTTCGTTTGAAAAATATTGTACGTGAGGGCATGTTTATGCCGGCATATTTTGGCGAGACAGCCAATGCATGTGCACTCGACAGATGCATAATGCACTGCGCAGACAATTTCCACTGGGCAGAAAAGTATCCTGTCCGCGACATGGGAAATGGCAAGGTTCGTGCGGCAGGCATGGCACTTGCAATGCAGGGCTCCTGCATATCCAATGTAGATGTCGGCTCGTGTACATTAAAGCTTTCAGACTGTGGCACCTACAATATGATGATAGGTGCGGCAGACATGGGAACAGGCTGTGATACAATACTTGCGCAGATGGCGGCTGAGGTGCTCGACTGTGAGCCGGATGATATAACAGTGTTTGGAGCGGATACAGATGCTTCTCCTTATGACTCGGGTTCATATGCCTCATCAACCACCTACATCACAGGAATGGCCACACAGAATGCAGCACTTGAGCTTCGTGAAAATATAAAGAAAATCGGTGCACAGCTGCTGGGCTGTGCTGCATCAGAGGTGGATTTCGATGGTAAAGAGGTGTATATCATAAATCCGGACGGTGCAGACAATGGGGCAGTTTCCGTAAGTCTTTCCGATATAGCAACAAAATCACAGGTCAACAACACGATACCTGTAGATGTCACCGCCACATATTCATCACCTGTCTCACCGCCACCATACATGGTAGGCATGGTCGAGATAGAGCTTGATAAGGAGACAGGAGCAGTTAAAATACTTGATTATCAGGCTGTCGTGGACTGTGGAATCCCGGTCAATCCAAACCTTGCGCGTGTACAGACAGAGGGTGGCATAGGTCAGGGAATCGGCATGGCACTTTATGAGAATGTCACCTACAATGCCGGTGGTAAAATCGCAGAAAATGATTTCATGCAGTACAAGATACCGACACGACAGGATGTGGGACATATCAACGTCGAATTTGAGACAAGCTATGAGCCTTCAGGCCCATTTGGAGTCAAGTCAATCGGCGAGATAGTTATCAATACACCGGCTCCTGCGCTGGCACATGCCATTTATCGCGCAACAGGCGTATGGCACAGGACAGTTCCGTTTACCCCAGAGAAAATACTTATGGGAATGGCAGACCCTGACTGGCACGAAAAGGACCTAAGAGTGAAATGATTCATATCATATACATGGCGGCTGGAAACAGCCGCCGTTTTGGAAGTAACAAGCTGTTTTATGAGCTGGATGGAAAACCTATGTACAGGCATCTGCTTGACCACTTGATAGAAATTAAGGATAGATATAATAAATTAAAAAATACCGGAACTAATAAGCCTTTAGACAGTGATGAAATGGATGCTGATACTGTTATTGATACTTATATTGGCACAGACACCGGTTTATCAAAAAAGCCTGGAAAAAAGACAAAAAATGCAGAATCGAATAACCCGGTCATAGATATAACCGTCGTTACACGTTACCGGGAAATACTGGACTACTGCTCATCTATCCCCGATTGCCATACAGTCTTAAGTCCGGACAGCGAAAAAGGCATATCCTACACCATAAAAGCAGGAATTATGGCGGTGCAGGAGCAGAAAAAGCTTAAGAAAAGCAGTGAAGTGACGCATCATACTGCCGAAACAGAGGAATATTACATGTTTGCAGTAGCTGACCAGCCATATTTAAAAAGTCAAAGCGTGATTAAATTAATAGACAAAGTACTTGAAAATAAAGGAAATATGAGATTGTTTTTTTCGCTTCGCTGTGGAGATGCTGTAGGCAATCCGTGTGTATTTCATTCATCGCTTATCCCGCAGCTTTTATCACTGGAGGGTGATAAGGGTGGCAGAAGTGTGGCAAAGAAGTATGACTGTGTATATGTGGATATCGCAGATGAGCGTGAGCTGATGGATATAGATACCTTATCAGATTCAAAACATACCGTGACATTATAAAAGCTATTATGAAAGAGCACTGTATCAGTGCATACCGAATGTATATTTTATTCAAATTCCCATATACTACCTCCAAAGCATGAATGCAAATGCAAAAAAGTAACCGGAGGACAATAAAGTGAAAATCACAGGATTGACCAGAAGAGTAGATTCCCTCGGCAGAATAGTCATACCAAAGGAGCTTCGCAGGATGCTGCATATAAAAGAGGGAAGCCCACTGGAAATATATATGGATGCGGACGAGACGATAGTGCTAAAGAAGTATTCGCAGGTTGGAAGCCTGAAGAATATATCACAGGCATATGCACAGAGCCTGTCAAAGGTAACAGGAGCCATGGTATGTGTGGCGGATAGGGATGAGATAATAGCGGCAGCCGGCAAAAACCACAAAAATTATATAGGCAAGGCTTTGTCAAAAGAGCTCGAGAATATTATGGATAAGAGAAAAAGTGTATTGTACAGTAAAAAAGACGATACCCTGATACCTGTGGTAAAGGACGATAAAGCTGACTGTGAAGCGCAGGCAATAGCAGTAATAGTGCATGATGGTGATAGCGCGGGAGCCGTTATACTGTGTGTTTACGATGAAAAAGCCGATAAGTCTGAGATTGCCGAAAAGCTGGCGGGTGCAGCAGCAGAATTTCTGGCTGACCAGCTTGGCTAGAGATAGCAAAAAGCATTGTAAAAAACTATTTACTTGACTACAACAGTAATAAAGATGTAAAATAGCGAGATAAAGGGAGCAGATGGCTTCCTTTTGTGCTATAAAGGTATAATAGAAAATTAAGCAATTATTAATTATCTGATGTAGAGGCATTGTAGTATAATAGACAGTACATATTGGATATAGTTGTCAATTATCTATAAAGTATGCCGATATACAATGGTATACCGATAGTTTGGAGGTAACGTTTAGAAATGGCAAAACAGAAAAAGAAAAAGAAGAAAAAGCAGCATCGCGTTTTCTGGTTTTTCATAAAGCTTCAGATTTTTCTGATGGTACTGATTCTCGGTGGATTATGCTTTTATTACTTTGGAGGCTATGCAGACAAGGTTGCGAAGCTTCACTCAGAGGCGGTAGAGCTCGTGCAGAAATCTGACAAAAACACATTTTTACCGGCGCGCACGAGTACACTCTACGATACAAACGGTGATGAGATATCCGAGACGGCCACTACCAAAAAGGCTGACTATGTGAAGTATGAGGATATACCGCAGAACTTCGTAAACTGCATGGTCAGTATCGAGGACAAGAAGTTCTATAAGCACAATGGTGTGGACCTAAAGGCAATAGTGCGTGCCGCAAAGTCAATTATAAAAAACAAGAGAATTACCCAGGGTGGCAGTACCATCACGATGCAGCTCGCCCGAAATATTTATCTGGATACGAACAAGAACTGGCAGCGAAAAGTCAAGGAAATGTTCATAGCGATGGCGCTTGAAAAGAAATATTCCAAGAATGATATTATGGAATTCTACCTGAATAATGTCTATTTCATGAACGGATATTATGGTATTCAGGCAGCGTGCCATGGCTATTTTAACTGTGAGCTTTCGGATCTTGATTTGTCGCAGACTGCCTTTTTGTGTGCGATTCCGAACAGCCCGACATACTATGACCCGATAAACAACAAGGATCATACATTGACACGTCGCAATCTCATATTGAAAAATCTAAGGGAAGATGGCAAAATCACACAGCAGGAATATGAGGCCGCCATAAACGAGGAGATAACCCTCAACATGCCTGAGAAGGATGACACGGTCAAGTACAATTATGTGGATACCTATGCATATTACTGCGCTACGAGGGCGCTCATGGAGAATGAGGGCTTCAAGTTCAAGTATTACTTTGACTCAGACGATGAAGAAAAGGAGTATGATGCTTCATATGATGAGATGTATTCATATTGTCAGAAAAAGCTATACTCAGACGGTTACAAGATTTATACATCAATTGATCTGACTATGCAGCAGCAGCTTCAGGATTCAATTGACCTGACGCTTTTGGACTTTACAGACACGACCGATGATGGCACATTTAAGTTGCAGAGTGCTGCAACCTGTATAGACAACGACACAGGCGAGGTGGTTGCAATAGTTGGTGGACGAAGCCAGGATGCGGTCAGTCATACGCTAAATCGTGCTTTCCAAAGCCATCGTCAGCCGGGAAGCTCAATCAAGCCGCTCATTGTGTATACACCATCATTTGAGCGTGGTAAGACACCGGATACCATCGTAAATGACCACAAGTTTGATGGAGGACCGTCTAACTCGGGTGATTCATATTACGGTGATGTGACTATCAGGTTTGCCGTTCAAAAATCACTGAATACTGTAGCATGGCAGCTATATGATGAGCTCACGCCAAAGGTAGGCTTACAGTATCTCAAGGATATGAATTTTACCAATATTGTAAAGGATGACTATGTCACAGCAACAGCACTTGGAGGTTTTACAACAGGTGTATCCACACTGGAGATGGCATCTGCATATTCAACACTTGAGAACGATGGAATGTACAGGAATCCGACATGTATTAAGTCGATTGTGGATTCTGACAACAATATCATATATACATCATCGCAGAAGGATACCGTCATATATACAGAGACAGCATCACGTATGATGACAGATGTCATGACAGATGTTATGAAATCAGGAACCGGACGTAGCGCTAATCTGGACAATGGCATGCCTTGCGCCGGCAAAACCGGAACCACAAACGATAAGAAGGATGGCTGGTTCTGTGGCTTTACCAGATACTACACCACATGTGTATGGGTAGGCTGCGATATGCCTGAGACAGTCAAAAAACTGACAGGAAGCTCTTACCCGGCAGAAATATGGAAGAACTACATGGATCAGATACATGCTGACCTTACACCAATAGATTTCCTGCCATATGCCCAAATATCGGATGATTATCAGGACAGCCAGGATACACAGGATACACCTGCCGATGACCAGACGCAGAATAATCCTACAGATCAGACAGTGACTACACCTGATGCAGGAACTACAACACCGGATAAGACCACAACAGACCCGAATAAGACAGATGCTGCTGGTGGAAATCATGAAAAAACACCTACTACACCATCAGAAAATCCATCAGGTGGAGCCGGAGACAGTGGTTCAGCCGGAGGCACAGGTGGAGCTGGAGACAGTGGTTCAGCCGGAGACACAGGTGGAGCCGGAGACAGTGGTTCAACCGGAGGTGCAGGTGGAGCTGGAGGCAGTGGTTCAACCGGAGGTGCAGGTGGAGCCGGAGGCAGCGGTTCAACCGGAGGCACAGGTGGAGCTACCGGTGGTACCACCGGAGGCGGAGCAGCCCAGTAGATTTTTCTTTGCAGTGCTGTCGGGAGGTGTGTTCTTTGCAGCATACGCACCTGTCACGATAGGAAACAAGACGATAGATGCGCTCATATATTCAGTGACCTACAGTGGTTCATACCTTGCTGCAGAGGGAATTATCACAATCATAGTGATATCAATCCCACCGGTTAAGAAGGAACTCGACTATGTGAAGCAGATGGCGAACAGCCGGTAGATAATCTATATTTAAATAATTAAAATATGTAAAAAAGAGCAGAATAGGTAGAAATACTTGTCCTGCTCTTTTTAGTATTCGAAAAAAGTAAAATAAAACACTCGAAAAATATAAAATAAAACATTAGAAAAATACAAAACAAAACACTCGAAAAACATAAAATAACCTTGTATAATCTGTGAATTAAATGGTATAATAACCATGAAGGGAGCAGATATTTATGGAATATATAAGCAGAATTGTTGATGATGTGATAGATAGAAAAACAGAGGCATTTAATGCAGTGAGCATCACAGGACCAAAAGGATGTGGAAAGACAAGAACAGCAAGAGAACGATGTAAAACTGTTATTGAATTTCAGGATGAAGACAAGAGAGAGGGGTATCTTGCAGTAGCAGAAACTGCACCTAAGCTCTTTTTAAAGAATCCTAAGCCAATACTGTTTGACGAGTGGCAGGATGCCCCAAAGATATGGGGAACAATAAGAAAAGCGTGCGATGACAATCCGGAGAGTGTAGGAGAGTTTTATCTGACAGGCTCATCAAGTAAGAAGATTAATACACCCCATACAGGTACAGGACGAATAACAGAGGTTACGATGTACCCTATGACTTTGTTTGAGACAGGAGAATCAAACGGAAGCATATCGTTGTTTAAATTATTAGAAGATGAAGCATATGATATTGATGGACTTACCACAGATATAAAGCTTGAGGATTTGTTTTTTGCGGTCTGTAGAGGTGGATGGCCGAGATGCATGGCACTTTCAAAGGACAGTGCAAAGCTTGAAATAGCTAAGGATTATTATAGGCAGATTTATCAGAAAGACATATCAGCGATTGATGGAGTAAACAGAAATCCGGAATGGGCAAGGACACTGCTTTGGTCGTATGCCAGAAATATGGCTACTACAGCAAAACGCAAGAATATATTTTCAGATGTAAAAGCCACACAGAATGTTACAGATGTAACGCTTTCTTCATATATAGATGCTCTGGAGCTATTGTATGTTGTAAAGGATATAGATGCCTGGACACCGCATTTGCGTTCGAAAACAGCTATCAGAGCTGCCAAAAAGCATATATTTGTTGATCCCTCTATAGGATTGGCTGCGCTTGGTGTTAATCCGGACTATTTTATCAACGATTTGGATCTATTTGGGCATGTATTTGAAAATATGGTGCTTAGAGATTTACTTGTATTTGCTGAAAAGCACAATGCCAGAGTGATGCATTATACAGATGATATGGGCGTAGAAGCAGATGCAGTCTATCAGTTGGAGGACGGCCGTTATGCGCTTATTGAAATAAAAACCGGAGTGAACAAGATTCCGGAAGCGGAAAAATCCTTGCTGCGATTCAAGGATATTATCTTAAAATATAATGAGAAAGCATTGGAAAAAGAAAAACATCCACGTGATGTATATAAAGAACCATCGGCACTGATTGTGATTTGCGCAAATGCAACCATGGCATATACCACGGAGTCAGGAGTTCGGGTTGTGCCGGTTGGGTGTTTGAGAGATTAATATAGAGCAGACTGTAAAATTGAGCTGACCACTCATAATTACAGTCTGTTTTTTAGTGTATATTATTGTCAAAGTGTAAGGGAGCAGGCGGGCAGAAAATTGCCCATCCAATGAGTTTGTACGAAGCTGCTTAGAGGCTGTTGGAATTGTAATAGGTACACAGTAGCGCACGTGCATGGAAGCACGGGCGAGGCGTTACCGCGCCAAGGACGGCGCGTAAAAGCCGGCTGCGTCAGGCATAGAAAACCTGACTTACAATTCTTACAGCCTCTTGGCTGCTGGTAGGAGACGTTTTGGATGGGTAATTTTCTGCCCACCTGCTCCCGTACCATATAAAAAATGAAAAATAAAAATACTTTGACTTGACAACTATTTAAAATGTGATATACTTTCACTGTCAAATGATTTGATAATGAAAATATTTGACATGCAAACTAGTGCAAATATACCAGCACACAAAACCGAAAATAAACACAGAAAAAGGAGAACAGAAATATGTTGGAGAAAATCAAGGAAATCGTAGCAGATCAGTTAGGAATTGACGAGGATGATATCAAATTAGAGTCAAACTTCAAGGAGGATCTTGAGGCAGATTCATTAGATCTTTTCGAGCTTGTAATGGCACTCGAGGAGGAGTACGGAGTAGAAATCCCTTCAGAGGATTTAGAGAAAATCGCAACAGTAAACGACATCATTGAGTATCTTAAGAACAAAGGTGTAGAGGCTTAAAAGACATGGAAACAAGAATAACAAAGCTTCTTGGAATCAAATATCCGGTCATTCAGGGTGGCATGGCATGGGTAGCAACCCATGAGCTTGCCAGCGCTGTGTCTAATGCAGGCGGACTTGGCATCATCGGAGCAGGCGGAGCCCCGGCTTCATGGGTAAAGGAGCAGATAGTCGCTGCAAAGAAGGAGACCGATAAGCCGTTCGGAGTCAACCTCATGCTTATGAATCCAGAGGCCGATGAGATAGCAAAAATCATCGCCGAGGAAAAGGTAAAGGTAGTCACCACCGGCGCAGGAAACCCTGCAAAGTACATGGACATGTGGAAAGAAGCAGGCGTCATCGTAATCCCTGTAGTTGCAAGCGTAGCACTCGCAAAGCTCATGGAGAGAGGCGGGGCAAGTGCGGTAATCGCCGAGGGAATGGAGTCAGGCGGACATATCGGAGCACAGACTACCATGACACTTGTGCCACAGGTTGTTGATGCAGTGAGCATCCCTGTTATCGCAGCAGGCGGAATTGCAGACAACAGAGGCTTCAATGCAGCATTTGCACTCGGTGCAGAGGCAGTCCAGATGGGTACACGCTTTGTCACCGCAAAAGAATCGATAGTACATGAAAACTATAAGCAGAAGGTCATTAAGGCCAAGGATATAGATTCCGAGGTTACAGGAATGAGCACAGGCCATCCGATCAGAGTGCTCAGAAACAAGATGACCAGACAATATCTCAAGCTGGAAAAGGAAGGAGCTCCATTTGAAGAGCTCGAAAAAATGACACTTGGCGCACTCAGAAAAGCCGTTGTGGACGGAGATACCGTATATGGCAGCGTCATGGCAGGTCAGAGCGCAGGCCTCGTAAAGAAAGAGGAAACCTGCAAAGAAATCATTGAGGATGTAGTGGGACTGAACAAATAGACAGTATTCACTTTTACATGCAAATTTAAGGATACCGGGCCGCCTGGAAAGAGTGGATTACGGTATCCTATCAGAAATAAGGAGAAACCGAAAATGGGTAAGAGAGTATTTATGTTTCCCGGACAGGGCTCACAGTATATAGGAATGGGTAAGGAGTTTTACGATACAATGCCAAATGCAAAGGCAGTAATCGACCTTGCCAGTGAACAGACAGGCTTGGATATTCCGGCATTATGCTTTGAGGAAAATGACAAGCTGAATATTACAGAGTACACACAGATATGTATGCTTGCAGTTGAGGCAGCTATATATCAGGCAATCATTGACAAAGGTATCACACCTGATGTCACAGCAGGCTTAAGCCTTGGGGAATATGGTGCTCTTATCGCATCAGGAGCCATGACTATGGCAGATGCATTTGCAGTTGTCAGAAAAAGAGGAATCTACATGCAGGAGGCAGTTCCTACAGGTGGAGCCATGACAGCGGTTTTAGGACTTGATCCGCAGGTTATTGAGGATATCTGCAAAAAGACAGCAGATGAGACAAATTCAGTGGTATCGGTAGCCAACTATAACTGCCCGGGACAGATTGTTATCACAGGAGAAAAGGCAGCAGTAGATGCCGCCGCAGCAGCATGCAGCGAGGCAGGCGCCAAGAGATGCGTACCGCTCAAGGTCAGCGGACCTTTCCACTCAGCAATGCTTAAGGGCGCAGGCGAAAAGCTCGCAGATGCACTTGAGAGTGTAGAAATCCACGATATCAAGGTGCCATATATCACAAATGTCACAGCAGACTATGTGAAGTCATCGGCAGATGTCAAGGATTATCTGACACAGCAGGTTTCATCGTCAGTGCGCTGGCAGCAGACCATCGAGCGTCTTATCGCAGACGGTGCAGATGAGTTTGTGGAAATCGGACCGGGACGCTCACTCAGCGGATTTATGAGAAAGATAAATAGAGACGTAAAAGTCGTAAACATAGACAAACTGGAGGATTTTGAAAAGTATGTTAACAGGTAAAAATGCCCTGGTTACAGGCGCAAGCCGCGGAATTGGAAGACAGATAGCTCTTACACTTGCCGCAGCACACGCCTTTGTAATAGTAAATTATAATGGTTCAAAGGAAAAGGCAGATGCCGTTGTTGCAGAGATAAAGGCAGCAGGCGGTGATGCAGTTTCTTATCAGTGCAATGTATCTGATTTTGACGAGTGCCAGAATATGATAACAGCGCTCATCAAGGAGTACAAGCACATAGATATCCTCGTAAACAACGCAGGAATCACAAGAGACGGTCTCATCATGAAGATGAGCGAGGCAGACTATGACGCAGTGCTCGACACAAACCTTAAGGGTGCGTTCAACACAATCCGTCATATGTCACGCTATTTCTTGAAGCAGAAATCAGGAAGAATTATCAATATTTCATCAGTTTCCGGTATACTCGGAAATGCAGGACAGGCCAACTACAGCGCCAGCAAGGCAGGAGTTATAGGACTCACAAAGGCTGTAGCCAGAGAGCTTGCCAGCCGGGGAATCACAGCAAACGCAGTGGCACCGGGCTTTGTAGAGACAGAGATGACAGATGTGCTTGCCGATGCGGCAAAGGAGAATCTTTTATCACAGATTCCGCTTGGCAGACCGGGAAACACAAAGGATATCGCAAACGCAGTATTATTTTTAGCATCAGATGCAGCAGGCTACATCACAGGCCAGGTGCTGTCTGTTGACGGAGGAATGGCAATATGAGTAGAAGAGTAGTTGTAACAGGACTTGGAGCAGTAACACCAATCGGAAATAATGTGGACGATTTCTGGACATCGGTAAAGGCCGGAAAAATCGGATTTGACCACATCACAAAATTTGACACAACAGATTATAAATGTCACATTGCAGCAGAGCTTAAGGACTTTAACCCACAGGATTTTATGGACAGAAAGGCTGCAAAGAGAATGGAACCATTCTCACAGTACGCTGTAGCTGCTGCAAAGCAGGCAATTGATGACAGTGGACTTGACATCGAAAAGGAAGATCCATACATGGTTGGATGTGCCATCGGTTCAGGTATCGGAAGTCTTCAGGCTATGGAGCGCGAGACACAAAAGCTTTATGAAAAGGGACCAAACAGAGTCAATCCTCTGCTTGTTCCGCTTATGATCTGTAACATGGCAGCAGGAAATGTTTCCATCCAGTTCGGACTCAAGGGAAAGAGTATCAATGATGTAACAGCCTGCGCTACAGGAACAAACACAATCGGTGAGGCATACAGAAGCATCCAGTACGGTGAGGCTGACGTGATGGTAGCCGGTGGTACAGAGGGCAGTGTATGTCCTATCGGAATCGCAGGATTTACAGCACTTACAGCGCTTTCTACAGTAGATGATCCGGCAAAGTGTTCACTTCCGTTTGACAAAAACAGAAGCGGCTTTGTAATGGGTGAGGGCGCAGGAGTTGTTATCCTTGAAGAGCTTGAGCATGCAAAGGCAAGAGGTGCAAAGATTTATGCAGAGGTAGTCGGATACGGCTGCTCATCGGATGCATACCATATCACATCTCCGCAGGAGGATGGCGCAGGTGCAGCAAGAGCCATGACCAATGCCATGAGCGATGCAGGTGTCACACCGGCAGATGTAAAATACATCAATGCTCACGGAACAGGCACACATCACAATGATCTCTTTGAGACAAGAGCAATCAAGCTTGCGTTCGGTGATGAGGATGCAAATCTTAAAATCAATTCAACAAAGTCTATGATAGGACATCTGCTCGGAGCAGCAGGAGCTGTTGAGTTTATAACATGTGTGAAGGAAATCCAGGATGGATTTATACATAAGACTGTTGGCTATGAGACTCCTGATGAGGAGATTGACCTCAATTACTGCAAGGACAGCTATGAGGAGCCTGTTGAGTATGCACTTAGCAATTCACTGGGATTTGGTGGACATAATGCAAGTATTCTGCTCAAGGCGTATAAATAAATAGCTTCTGCTTTTTAAGGGGCTTTGCGCATTCAGGCTGTGAGGTCCGGGGAGCACACAGTATATTCCTCGTGAAAAATATGAAGTCAGTCACGGCATTTTGCACGGACAGGCTGTGATATGGTGTTAGTGCTTCATGCTATTGGAGTGGATGGAACGCCGTGACAGTTCATATTTTTTATTCAGAACACACTGTGTGCTTTCCGGCTCCACGTTATTAAGCGCGAAGCATGTAGATAGTTTAGAGCGAATTGAGAAAGGATAGATGTATATGTCAGTTTTGAATACGCAGCAGATTATGGATATTCTGCCGCACCGCAGTCCGTTTCTTCTCATTGATACGGTTGAGGAACTGGAGCCGGGCGTAAAGTGTGTGGCTAAGAAGAATGTGACTATGAATGAGCCACATTTTATGGGACATTTTCCGGGAAATCCGGTGATGCCGGGAGTGCTTATTATTGAGGCTTTGGCGCAGACCGGTGCAGTTGCCATTCTTTGTCAGGATGAGTGGAAGGGCAAGACTGCATATTTTGCAGGCATCAATAATGCCAAGTTCAAGCAGAAGGTGGTTCCGGGAGATACGCTGGAGCTGACCACTGAGATTATAAAGGTTAAGGGTCCTATCGGTGTGGGCAAGGCTGTTGCCAGGGTAAACGGCAAGGTTGCCTGTATGGCGGAGCTTACATTTGCAATAGGTTAATTGCATAAGGAGACATGATGAAGTTATTCAAGAAGAAAGATAAAAATATAGAGGCTGAAGAGACTTTAGCAAAGAACGCTGAGAGCGCAAAAACAGCCGCAGATGGCAAAAATGCCGGTGCAGCACAGGAAACAAAAGAGGATGTCCCTGAGACAATTGTTTGTCCAAAGTGTGGCAAGACTGTGCTCAAATCAGTTGTAAAACAGCACAAATACGTCTGCTATGAGTGTAATTATTATTTCCGTGTGCGTGCTAAAAACAGAATCAGAATGGTTTCCGACAAGGAAGCATTTGAGCCATGGTTTACAGAGCTTACAACAGGAAATCCTCTCAATTTCCCTGAGTATGAGGAGAAAATTGCAAAGACTCAGGAGAAAACAGGACTTTCTGAGGGCATTGTTATCGGTAAGACAAAGATTTACGGCGAGGAGACAGTGCTTGGTGTAATTGATTCAAGATTTATGATGGGAAGCATGGGTCATGTGGTTGGTGAGAAAATCACAAGCGCATTTGAGCGTGCCACAGAGGAAAGACTTCCGGTTATATTATTCTGCTGTTCAGGCGGTGCCAGAATGCAGGAGGGTATCATTTCGCTGATGCAGATGGCAAAGACCTCAGCCGCAGCAAAGCGTCATTCAGAGGCAGGACTTTTATATGTGCCTGTACTCACAGATCCTACAACAGGTGGTGTGACAGCCAGCTTTGCAATGCTTGGAGACATAATTCTTGCAGAGCCAAAGGCACTTATCGGCTTTGCGGGTCCTCGTGTTATCGAGCAGACCATCGGACAGAAGCTGCCTGAGGGCTTCCAGAGGGCAGAGTTCCAGCTTGAGCACGGCTTTGTGGATATGATAGTTGAGCGTGAGGATTTAAAGAAGACTCTTTACAAGATTTTACGTGCTCACAGACCTACCACTGGCTATGCCAATTTTGACCCGCTTCACTCAGACGACAATTACGAGCCGACAGAGCTTATGAAGGAGCGCGAGGCAAAGGCTAAGCCATTTAAGGTATGGGATAAGGTCAGCGCTGCAAGACAGATTAAGAGACTTGCATCGGTTGACTATATGGACTATATCTTTGATGAGTTTATGGAGCTGCACGGAGACAGATATTTCCGCGATGACCCGGCTATCGTAGGTGGAATCGCATATTTAGACGGTCAGCCGGTCACAGTTATCGGTGTCCACAAGGGAAAAGACCTTGAAGACTGCGCAAAGAGAAACTATGGTATGCCATCACCTGAGGGCTACCGCAAGGCACTGCGCCTCATGAAGCAGGCAGAGAAATTCAACCGTCCGATCATAACCTTTGTCAATACATCAGGAGCTTATCCGGGAATGGAGGCAGAGGAAAACGGACAGGGTGAGGCAATCGCAAGAAACCTTTATGAGATGAGCGGCATCAAGGTGCCAATCCTTTGTCTCATGATAGGAGAAGGCGGAAGCGGCGGAGCTTTAGCTCTTTCTGTAGGAAATGAAGTGTGGATGATGGAAAATGCCACATACTCAATCCTCTCGCCAGAAGGCTTTGCATCTATCCTCTGGAAGGACGGAAAGCGTGCAAAGGAGGCCGCAGAGGTAATGAAGATTACAGCACACGACTTAAAGGAGCTTGATGTCGTGGATGATATAATACCTGAGTTTGGCGGAGCCGACGAGGATGCCCTTTCATCAATCGGAAACTACATGAAGGGCAACATGAAGAAATTCTTGGAAAAAGAAAGCAAATTGACAAAGGACCAGCTCTTGGAGGAAAGATACAAGCGTTTCCGCAAGTTCTAGTCCCGGAAAGGAAATTCTATGAAGATAGTTGGAACAGGAAGCTGCCTGCCACAGAGAGTGGTCTCAAACGATGACCTGGCAGTCATAATGGACACATCTGACGAGTGGATCAGCTCGCGTACAGGAATAAGAAACAGACACATTGCAACGACTGAGACAACCACCTCACTTGCCTGTGATGCAGTAAAAAGTGCGCTGCAGGATGCGGGAATTGACGGAAGTGAGATAGACTTGATAATAGCGGCAAGCGTATCCACAGACAAAATCGTTCCATCGCTTGCATGTCAGATTCAGGCTGAGATAGGTGCAGGCAGTGCAGTGGCATTTGACATAAATGCCGCATGCTCAGGCTTTTTATTCGGGCTTGTCACAGCAGATGCGTATTTTAAGACAGGCAGATTTCACAAGGCAGTCGTAGTGGGAGCAGAGGTTCTTTCAAAAATAATGGACTGGAATGACAGAAGCACCTGTGTACTCTTCGGAGACGGAGCAGGAGCAGCGGTTGTGACAGACGAGGGCGATGCCTTCAAGGGCTTTGTACAGGGTTCTGACGGAAAAGGCGGTGAGGCGCTTGACGGAGACAACCGTCCTGTAGTCAATCCGTTTACCGACAATGGAAAGCAGTCTGCACTTGGTGGCTATGTCACCATGGACGGTCCTGCTGTATACAAGTTTGCGGTAAAGACAGTGCCAAAGGCTATAAATGAGCTGCTTGATGAAATCGGCTGGAGCGCAGATGATGTGGATGTCTATGTGCTGCATCAGGCCAATATCCGTATTATTGAGTCGGTTGCCAAGAGGCTTAAGCAGCCTATGGACAAATTTCCGACCAATTTACAGCAGTGTGGAAATATTTCTGCGGCAAGTGTGCCGATTTTGCTTGATAAAGTCCGCAAAGATGGTATGATAAAGCATGAGGAAAAAATAATTTTATCAGGCTTTGGAGCAGGACTTACATGGGGAGCCTGCGCCATAGAGTGGCAATAGAAAGAGGTATTTATGACGGCAGATGAAACTTTAAATGAATTATTGGTGTGTCTGTTCAAGGATTTGACAGAGATAGAGGGCAGATGTCTGATAACAGACGAATTTTCTGATATTTCTATCAACGATATGCATATAATAGAGGCAATAGGAGTCGATGAGCCAAAGCGCTCCGGCACCGTAGCCAAGCTTATGTCTATCACTCTGGGCACACTGACAAAGGCAATAGATGGTCTCACCCGCAAGGGATACGTGAACCGTATCCGCAGTGAGGAGGATAAGCGTGTGGTAAAGCTCTCACTCACCGGCAAGGGAAAGAGTGCATACTATCATCATGAGCAGTTTCATCGTCATATGATAGAGCATATAAAGGACGATCTTTCGGATGACGAAATGAAAGTTCTTATAACTTCACTTGCAAAACTCTCGGATTATTTCAAGGTGGTATATTCCGATGATGAGGAGAATCAGTACCAAAACTGGGATAATATAAATGAAGATAATAAATAAAATGAATTTTTTTTATATAAAACCTTCAAAAATTACTTGATTATAGCAATAGATTTATATAAAATAAATTTCAGGTATGTTTATTCTTCCCCACCGAGAAGCTTTGCAAGCTGAACCAAATCGTCCTCGCTATAAAATTCTATCTGGAGTGTGCCGTTATTTTCCTTGTCATTCATAACCTTAACCCTACGGCTGAGGTGTTCGTTAAGTGAAAGCTCAACTTCATCATATATAGGAGCACGCTTTTGATGTTGCTTTTCAGCCTTTGGCTTTTTATCTGAGCTTTGCTTTTTTGCCAAACGCTCGACATCTCTTACGGTTAAATCCTGTGGTGCGATAGATTTCGCTATTTTAATCATATTTTCTTTGTCAGCGATTCCAAGTAAGGCTCTTGCGTGACCTGCACTAATTTTGCCTTCCTTGAGCATATTCTGAATTTCTTCCGGAAGATTCAGAAGTCGCATTACATTTGCAACAGCTGGTCTTGATTTTCCGACAGCCTTTGCGACCTCGTCCTGTGTAAGATTATAAGCATCCATAAGAGATTTATAACCGAGTGCCTCTTCAACTGAATTCAAATCCTCACGCTGAAGATTTTCAATAAGTGCAATCTGTGTCATCTCGCTGTCGGTCATCTCTCGAATAACAACAGGCACTTCTGAAAGTCCTGCCATTCGACTTGCTCTCCAGCGGCGTTCACCTGCAACAAGCTGATAGCCTCCACCAGCAAGAGGTCTGACAAGAAGTGGTTGAAGAACGCCATGTGTTGCAATAGAGTCTGCAAGCTCTCGAAGAGCCTCTTCGTTAAAATCCTTACGAGGTTGGTCCCTGTTTGGCTCTATATCCGAGATTTTAAGAAAAACATTATTGTTGCTATCATTAGTATCGTTCTCGATAAATATTGCGTCAAGTCCTTTTCCAAGACCGCCTAATTTTCCTGCCATCTAAGCTAAACTCCTTTCTCAAGAATTGTTTTTTATAATTTCCTCTGCCAAGGCATTATACATTACTGAGCCTTTGCAAGATTTATCAAAATACATAATTGGCTTTCCGAAACTCGGTGCCTCTGAAAGTCTTACTCCACGAGGGATAACGCTTGTGAAAACCTTTTTCGGAAAATAGCGTTTAACCTCTGCAACAACCTGCTGAGTAAGATTAAGTCTGCCATCATACATTGTCAGCAAAACGCCCTCAATTTCAAGTCTTTCATTATATGAACGCTTTATTCTGCGAACTGTATTCATAAGCTGTGAAAGTCCCTCGAGAGCGTAATATTCAGGCTGAATAGGAACAAGCAGGCTATCCGCCGCACAAAGTGCATTGGCTGTAACAAGTCCAAGAGATGGCG
>OHVU01000091.1_pt1 | contig 34216 bp, 48 predicted proteins | sample 1579551 | NCBI WGS metagenome assembly OHVU01 (sample SAMEA3882520, study PRJEB24775) | human gut metagenome | biome: human-associated habitat; feature: intestine environment; material: feces | place: Netherlands | collected 2009/2010 | reverse complement strand
TCAACGTTCCTGAAAATCCGATTATCCCTTACATTGAAGGTGATGGAATCGGTGTAGATGTAACCCCAGCCATGCTGAAAGTGGTCGACGCTGCAGTCGAGAAAGCCTATAAAGGCGAGCGTAAAATCTCCTGGATGGAAATTTACACCGGTGAAAAATCCACACAGGTTTATGGTCAGGACGTCTGGTTGCCTGCTGAAACCCTTGATCTGATTCGTGAATATCGCGTTGCCATTAAAGGCCCGCTGACCACTCCGGTTGGTGGCGGTATTCGCTCTCTGAACGTTGCCCTGCGCCAGGAACTGGATCTCTACATCTGCCTGCGTCCGGTACGTTACTATCAGGGCACTCCAAGCCCGGTTAAACACCCTGAACTGACCGATATGGTTATCTTCCGTGAAAACTCGGAAGACATTTATGCGGGTATCGAATGGAAAGCTGACTCTGCCGACGCCGAGAAAGTGATTAAATTCCTGCGTGAAGAGATGGGCGTGAAGAAAATTCGCTTCCCGGAACATTGCGGCATCGGTATTAAGCCGTGTTCTGAAGAAGGCACCAAACGTCTGGTTCGTGCAGCGATCGAATACGCAATTGCTAACGATCGTGACTCTGTGACCCTGGTGCACAAAGGCAACATCATGAAGTTCACCGAAGGCGCGTTTAAAGACTGGGGCTACCAGCTGGCGCGTGAAGAATTTGGCGGTGAACTGATCGACGGCGGCCCGTGGCTGAAAGTTAAAAACCCGAATACCGGCAAAGAGATCGTCATTAAAGACGTGATTGCTGATGCATTCCTGCAACAGATCCTGCTGCGTCCGGCTGAATATGATGTTATCGCCTGTATGAACCTGAACGGTGACTACATTTCTGACGCCCTGGCAGCGCAGGTTGGTGGTATCGGTATCGCCCCTGGCGCAAACATCGGTGACGAATGCGCCCTGTTTGAAGCCACCCACGGTACTGCGCCGAAATATGCCGGACAGGACAAAGTAAACCCAGGCTCTATTATTCTCTCCGCTGAGATGATGCTGCGCCATATGGGCTGGACTGAAGCCGCAGACCTGATTGTTAAAGGTATGGAAGGCGCAATCAACGCGAAGACCGTAACCTATGACTTCGAACGTCTGATGGAAGGCGCTAAACTGCTGAAATGTTCAGAGTTTGGTGATGCGATCATCAAGAATATGTAATCACTACATGTGTTAAATATTGAAACGGGCGTATAACACGCCCGTTGTTTTATGATGATGTAAAATCTTCCCCAAAACTTTCCCCAAAACCCTTCCCCAAAACTGGCTATTTTCTATGCTGTTTTGATATCTACGATAATCCAGTCTTTACCACGATCATCATTGTATCGGTCGGTCATTTTTCTGGATTTATGGCCTAACAACTTTTGCGTATCCAGACCCTGTTCCCGATATAACCGTTCTGACAGAGATCGCTGCTCATGAAATGTGGGCGCAGTTCCTTGCTCCCATTTTATGCCACATTTTTCCCTGGCCTTTTTAAAAGCCGTTGTCAGAGTATTCGCAGAAACCTGGTCTCCTCTGTTTGCTTGAGAGGTTGTGTGACGGTAATGGACCAGATATTTACTAACAACAGCATCCCTGCACTGAGATATAACTTCACGAAGGGTAATATTCAGAGCATCGCATTTCAGGTTAAGCGGAATAGCAAGTTTTGAACCGGTTTTTTCCTGAGTAATGTGCAACATGTCGTCCCAGATATCAGAGAATTTCAAATTGCAGATATCGCCTAAACGTTGTCCAGTGACAAGAGCAAGTAGCATCCCGCATTTTAAATAGGGCTGCCGTCTGCTTACGCTGTCAAATATTGCCTGCCATTCGGGCAGTGATAATCTTTGGCGGTTTACTCGATTTCGCGGTTGTTTTGTTGCCTGCGCTGGGTTAAATCCTGGCGGAACATGTCCTGCGTGTTGTGCTTCTTTGAAGACGTCGATTAACACCATTCTCACGACTTGCGCCATCCTGTTATGACCTTCAGCCTTTACAGCATCAATTATTTCGGCAATATCAAGTGCGGTAATATCCTTGAGGTGTTGCATTCCACAATGCTCACGGAAAAGACGAATGGGTTTGCCTTTTTGCCGATAGGAGTTGGGTCTTAGTTCATTATGTTGCAGCCTGTCCTCCTGGATAGAAATATATTTATCAAGCCATTCTGTCACCGTAATGTCTGAGCGCCTGCCTTTCATTCTTTCCAGACGCTCATTGACGCTTAATATTTGTCGGGTACGTTGTTCAGCAATAATGGTATTTGCTTCAGTAGCAACTTGTTTTGCTTCATTCTCATCAGTTCCTAAGCTATGAAAACGACCGGATAGTGGATGTTTGTATTGCCAATATACCTTTCCGGTTCGCTTATCTAATTTGCAATATAAATTGGGTATAGAGATTTTGTGAGATCGGGGTCTAGCAGCCATCAGCGATTATCCGTTGGAGTTTTGGGTTTGCGTTTATTGGGAGTTGCGGTTCTGCAAGCGTTCCTACAAAACGGGAATTTCGGTCAATCATCCAGTAGCGACCAACTTTTATAGCTGGTGGGGCCATCATTTTCCCTTGCGCGTATTTTTTCAGAACTCGCTCACTTGGTGCTAAGTCCCCAAATTCTTCTTTAGCCCAGTCCTGTAAAGTGATTAGTCGAGACATTTGTCCTCCTCTTAGCTGCTGAGGGAGTTTGTGACCGATATATCTGACATGATATTAAGCTCATGGCAGGTACATCTCATGACTGGTCATAGAGATAAATTTAATGCTGAGAAATGCAGTATTGAATTTATCAATTTTTCTATTTCCTGCGTATGGCACGTAACTTCTTAATGTGTTCTGCCGTTTCGATCTCTTCTGCTATCCGATCTGCATCAGCTTTATTCACAGGTTCAAAGTCATGATTAAAGCGGAACATGCTGGCGATACATGTTCTGCCTTTTCGGATGTAGTGAACTTTGTTATGGGTAGAACGCAGGATTTTGCAGGGAGTGCCGTGGTGGTCGACGTACCAGGTGTTAGGGTAAATCACTCTGAACATTCTTGACCTTGTGTTGTGCGGATTGATATTCAGTGGTGATATTCACCTTTATAGCGAACACCTTTACCGGTTTATCGCCAAAGTGCGGATGTGTGATTGTCTTCACTTCATATCCGTCATACGGAACATAATTCGCTTATTCCAGTAGTCATTACACAAGCGATACTCTTCCGTTTTCTCTCCGCGAATCATGGCATCGAAGTATTCACTTTTAACAGCAAGTTGCAGGTTAGCCATCACTTCATCCCCCTTTGTTTGCGGATAAGCTCCAGATCTTGCTGGCAACTGGCGCAAGTCCGACAACCCTGAACGGCCAGTCGTCTTCGTTCATCTATCGGATCGCCACACTCACAACAATGAGTGGCAGATACAGCCAGGTAGTTCAGGCGGCGCATTTTTATTGCTGTGTTGCGCTGTAATTCTTCTATTTCTGATGCTGAATCAATGATGTCTGCCATCTTTCATTAATCCCTGAACTGTTGGTTAATACGCTTGAGGGTGAATGCGAACAATAAAAAAGGAGCCTGTAGCTCCCTGATGATTTTGCTTTTCATGTTCACCGTTCCTTAAAGACGCCGTTTAACATGCCGATCGCTAGGCTTAAATGAGTCGGTGTGAATCCCATCAGCGTTACTGTTTCGCGGTGCTTCTTCAGTACGCTACGGCAAATGTCATCGACGTTTTTATCCGGAAACTGCTGTCTGGCTTTTTTGATTTCAGAATTAGCCTGACGGGCAATGCTGCGAAGGGCGTTTTCTTGCTGAGGTGTCACTGAACAAGCCCCATGTCGGCAAGCATAAGCACACAGAATATGAAGCCCGCTGCCAGAAAAATGCATTCAGTGGTTGTCATACCTGGTCTCTCTCATCTGCTTCTGCTTTCGCCACCATCATTTCCAGCTTTTGTGAAAGGGATGTGGCTAACGTATGAAATTCTTCGTCTGTTTCTACTGGTATTGGCACAAACCTGACTCCAATTTGAGCAAGGCTATGTGCCATCTCAATACTCGTTCTTAACTCAACAGGAGATGCTTTGTGCATACCGCCTCCCGTTTATTATTTATCTTCTCAGCCAGCCGCTGTGCTTTCAGTGGATTTCTGATAACAGAAAGGCCGGGAAATACCCAGCCTCGCTTTGTAACGGAGTGGACGAAAGTGATCGCGCCTAATCAGGATGTCGTTGCCGCACTCATTGTGAATGAGTATCGAGCACAGGGCGGCGTCACCATCGATTTTCCTGATGATGTCAGTCGGGCACGCCAGAAGCTGTTCCGCTTCCTCGATAACAAATTCGATTCTGAAAAATACCGAAATAACGTGCGTGAACTGACCCCGGCAATTCTGGCGGTACTACCGCTGGAATATCGCGGCCACCTGGTTGAGCAGGATAGCTTCATGGCTAGGTTGGCTGAAATGGAAAAGGAACTCAGTGAGGCAAAACAGGCTGTCATTCTCAACGCACCACGCCACCAGAAATTGAAGGAAATTAGTGAAGGTATTGTGTCGATGTTTCGTGTGGACCCGGATCTGGCTGGTCCATTGATGGCGATGGTTACTACCATGCTGGGGGCGATATGACAGGTTCAGAAATGGCGAAAGCCGGTCTGCTGGAACAGAACCGACTTTCAGGTGCAAATCGTAACACACTCATTGCGGGAGGAATTATGGCAAACACTGCTGAGATATTCAATTTTCCAGTGCCGGATGCGGCACAAAAGGAGCCGCGCGTGGCAGATCTCGATGATGGTTATACGCGCATTGCAAATGAGTTGCTGGAAGCTGTGATGCTGGCCGGATTAACACAGCACCAGCTTCTGGTCTTTCTGGCTGTCATGCGCAAAACATATGGCTTTAATAAAAAACTGGATTGGGTTAGCAACGAGCAACTTTCCGAATTAACCGGGATATTGCCGCACAAGTGTTCTGCTGCAAAAAGTGTTCTGGTAAAGCGTGGGATTTTTATTCAGAGCGGGCGGAATACCGGCATTAATAATGTGGTCAGTGAATGGTCAACATTACCCGAATCAGGTAAGAAAAATAAAGTTTACCTGAAAGAGGTAAATTTACCTGAATCAGGTAAAAAAAGTTTACCCAAATCAGGTAAAGGCGTTTACCCGAATCAGGTAAACACAAAAGACAAACTAACAAAAGACAATATAAAACCTTTTTCGTCCGAGAATTCTGGCGAATCCTCTGACCAACCAGAAAACGATCTTCCTGTGGTGAAACCGGATGCTGCAATTCAGAGCGGCAGCAAGTGGGGGACAGCAGAAGACCTGACCGCCGCAGAGTGGATGTTTGACATGGTGAAGACCATCGCGCCATCAGCCAGAAAACCGAATTTTGCAGGGTGGGCTAACGATATCCGCCTGATGCGTGAACGTGACGGACGTAACCACCGCGACATGTGCGTGCTGTTCCGCTGGGCATGCCAGGACAACTTCTGGTCCGGTAACGTGCTAAGTCCGGCCAAACTCCGCGACAAGTGGACCCAACTCGAAATCAACCGTAACAAGCAACAGGCAGGCATGATAGCCAGAAAACCAAAACTCGACCTGACAAACACTGACTGGATTTGCGGGGTGGATTTATGAAAAACATCGCCGCACAGATGGTTAACTTTGACCGTGAGCAGATGCGTCGGATCGCCAACAACATGCCGGAACAGTACGACGAAAAGCCGCAGGTACAGCAGGTAGCGCAGATCATCAACGGTGTGTTCAGCCAGTTACTGGCAACTTTCCCGGCGAGCCTGGCTAACTGTGACCAGAATGAACTGAACGAAATCCGCCGCCAGTGGGTGCTGGCTTTTCGGGAAAACGGGATCACCACAATGGAACAGGTTAACGCTGGAATGCGCGTAGCCCGTCGGCAGAATCGACCATTCCTGCCATCACCCGGGCAGTTTGTCGCCTGGTGCCGGGAAGAAGCATCCGTTACCGCCGGGCTGCCAAACGCCAGCGAGCTGGTTGATATGGTTTACGAGTATTGCCGGAAGCGCGGGCTGTATCCGGATGCAGAGTCTTATCCGTGGAAATCAAACGCGCACTACTGGCTGGTTACCAACCTGTATCAGAACATGCGGGCCAATGCGTTGACTGACGCGGAATTACGGCGCAAGGCTGCCGATGAGCTGACCTGTATGACCGCGCGAATTAACCGTGGTGAGGCGATACCTGAACCAGTAAAACAACTTCCTGTCATGGGCGGTAGGCCTCTAAATCGTGCACAGGCTCTGGCGAAGATCGCAGAAATCAAAGCTAAGTTTGGGCTGAAAGGGGGAAAAGCATTATATAAAAAGATTTCGAAATAATGCATTGATTTTTATGTTTTTTTCTGTTCAGGTCCTATTGGTTGAAATTAATGCCACTGGGAATAAAAGTTTTAGCAAAGCCCTTCAAAAATGTTGCTGTTGTAAGCTAGAATAATGCGCCAAATTTACATTGCTGAAACCTGGAATATAGGATGAAAATCATACAGTTACAAATGGTATTTTTTTACGATTCATCAACGACTGTCGATTTCGATGGAATGTCGTATTTTATTAGGCAAACTTTTAAAAAGAAGGCAGGTATTGAATTAACAAACAATATGATGTTGGGCGTTTTACCTATGGATACCCCACCAGAGATTCCTCGTCTCCAATTGTTTTCTATAGATAATAAATTTAGAGTTCAATGCTCACTGCAGAGATGTGATTTGTTTTTTGAACGTATGGATTCTGAGCAAGAGGTAGACTTACATTTGTTTCAAGAAGTTTTCGATAGTGTGGTTGATATCCATAAAGAACTCAATAAGGATATTATCAGAATAGGCTTGGTGGCCGTTAAGGCGGAATTAAACAACAACCCAAACAAAGAGATTGTTAAAAACTATCTTAGTAACAACATGCAGAATGATAGCGAAATAATTGAAGATATTAATTTAATGTATAATAAAAAATTCGAGTTTGAGCAGTCCATATTTAATTGTCATTTGTCGATTATGTCAGGATATGATATTGTCAGAGAACAACCAATGCTAGTGAAACAGATCGATGTGAATACAATCGAGAGTTTTATATTTAAAGATAAATATACCGCAGAAAAAACAAAAAAAGCCTTTTTAAGTAAAGTGAATGAAATTCAGTAATGTGAGGTGGCTGAATGAATAAGGATGATAATAAAAAGGATATAAAAAGAACTGCAAAAAATAATGCTATAGTCAACGATGACATGGCAAAAAGAACTGCGCATCATTCACTTTATTCTAATTCACAAGTATCGAATAGTACATCTACGTATACAGGAGGGGTACAAAAAATTAGTAATTTGCAGATAGATAATAAAACTGCAACAGCTTCAAATAAAGAGCGGGAAAGTATATCCATCAAAGACGCGGCACCACAAAAATTAATAAAAACCTCTCTTTTTGTTAATGAAAAAGAAATGTTGCATGAAGCTATAAAATACAGTTCAAAAGCAACTGTGCCGGTGATGGATAATACTGTCTCTAATGCCATTTTATCTAATTACTTTGTTAATAATAATTCTGAATCTACAATTTCTTTTAATAAAGAGAATGTAAAAAAATATACAAAAAGTGATATTGATAACATCCTCTGGAAAAATATCAATGATCAACTAACCAATTTTTCGCAAGAGTTGAATAAGAGCAAAAAGAATATTAATGATACTAAAAGAAAAATAGGTAAGGTAATGTCTTCATTATCTCAGCAAACTGCAAAGATTGAGCAATTTGATGCAACATTATCAAATGCTGAAAAAGATATACATGAGAAAGTTAAAAGCTTTGAATCGGAAGTAATTACAGCAAGGAACTCAATGCTGGGTGTCATTGCTTTATTTGCTTCTTTCTTTACTTTCATTTCTATTTCAGTAAACGTATTTTCTCGCGATATGTCTTTAAGCATGTCAATCTCAGTTTTGTTAGTGATATGGTCGTGCTTAATTAGCTTTATCTTTGTTTTTATGGCAGGAATTAGCAAGGGAGGAGCTTTTTTTACAAGCTCATCATTTATTAAGCATGCCATTTTTATGGTTGTGCTTTTTATTTCATCTTTCGCACTCCCTAAAGTTATTTTTAATATCTTTGCAATTAGCTGACTATCAGATGTTATCTTCAGTTGTTTAGGGTTGATTTAAAAGCGAATCTTAATATTTTCAAGTTTTGAATTTAGAAATAAAAAAGCCATAATATTGTCATCGGAGCCTAAAAAACTCCGGTGACTTCTGCGCTAAACGGGGACGTTTATGCGCACACACAATCCAAACTCTCATCTCCATTCACAGATGCAGAAATGCACCTACGATTTTTTACATTCGGTGTTTTACTTCGACAGCCAGAATTGGGAGTCTCTATTCGTCTGGCGGCTAAAGGTGATATGGAAATCGTTATGTTTTGGCCTGAGGTAGTTGTAACTGTTGTAGCAGCTATGGCTGTGATCATCATGGTGTCCATTTACTGGGGTTGACGACATGATTTATCCGGCGCTATATTCTGTGCGTTGCCGCAAAATCGGCACACGGGATTGGCGTCCCGGGATACTACTCAACGCATACCGCGTTAAGCGGTTTTTTTGTGCGCTAAGCACGGCTATGCCCAAATTATGGTGGGCTGTGTGAGGGCTTCTTCGGAAGCGCCGGGTTTGAGTAGCCGGTTACGCCAACCTTACACAGTTCACCACCAGTCGATTGGCGTCGTTGGTGGTGATGGTTAACCTGATGAGGTGATACTATGACTACTCAATTAGCATTCCACAAAACGACGTTTACCCCGATTTGCCACAATAACAGAATTTGGCTTACTGCCACTGAAGTTGGTTTAGCACTGGAATATGCGGACGATAAAGCAGTTCAGCGCATTTACTCTCGGCACTCAGATGAATTCACAGATATGATGACAAGGGTGGTCAAAGTGACCACCCCTCGTGGAATGCAGGAGTCTCGAGTATTTAGCCTTCGCGGAGCCCATTTGATCGCCATGTTTGCTCGTACTCCTGTGGCCAAAGAATTCCGCCGCTGGGTTCTGGATATTCTCGATCGAGAAGTTCAACAATCCCCAATCACAAAACAATTCACTGATAACGAACTTTGCACACTCGCCTGGTTATGGCGAGCAAGTGATACGATGTTAACCGCCTGCCAGAACGTTACGCCCCTTCTTCAGGTCGCAGAGCATCGCGAAGCAGGTAGATTCACTTCAATCGAACAAGAATATCCTCGGATACTCAACAGGGCGCGAGAAATCCTTGCCAGAGAAACGGCGCATGTAAAATTCCAACCGTGGCAGGATGATAAGTGGAGTCGTGTGTTACCATATTTCCGTCAGAATCTGTTGCAATAAAGTCACTAGTTAGAAATACTGCCAGCATTCTGCGATGACGGAAGTGCTGGCATTTTTTTTGGTAATGTGCGAGTCCATTTCATAAAATACGGGTACTGGAACTGGACGATATAATCTAAAAGATACCATTATCAGTAGCATTAAAATCGCTATGTGCCGATACGGATATAAATTATATTGATTGTTCACATACCTTATTGGATATTACTGAGGGGTGTTTATATAAGGTGTAACGATGATGTGGAACTTTGACAGTGCCGACTTAAGTGCAATAGCAGCAGGCATTTCTGCGTTTGGCACATTAGCCGCAGCGGGGTCGGCGCTTGCAAGTTGGTACACGTCAAAAAAAGCGCTGCAGCTACATAATAGAGTTTACCTTTATGAGTCTTTAAAGGCTTGCGCTGAGAGAGCCAATTCATCAGCTAAAGATAAGCGCGGATCTGAATGGAGCGTTAATGATGCAGCGGATATCATCAGGTGCCTAGTACGGGCGATGGAGATCATCAAGCAGGATAGCCAGCAGAAAGAAGGTAATCAGGCATTAATGTTGAAACAGTACTTTGTTAATCTGCTAATAATGGAACTGTACGAGGAAGTTCATAACGGTGATGCGGCTGATTCTGTTTTTAAAAGTACGGAACCTACACAAGTACTTGATAACTTATGGAGCAAATGGCAGGAGGCTATAGCTTTTTTTGATATTTGGAATTACCCAGTTGCGACTGAGGAAGACTTGGCAGACTAATTTTCAGCACATTTGATTTCCAATAATCAACCAGCCATAATCATGCCATTGGAGCTTGAACAACTCCGGTGACTTCTGCGCTAAACGGGGACGTTTATGCGCACATACAATCCAAACTCTCTTCTCCCTTCACAGATGCAGAGATGCACCTGCGATTTTTTGCATCCAGCGTTTGACCTCTGCGGAGGTGAAGCGTGAACCTCCCACAAGACGGCATCAAATTGCATCGTGGTAACTTCACTGCTATCGGTCAGCAGATCCAGCCTTATCTGGAGGAGGGCAAATGCTTTCGCATGGTGCTTAAACCGTGGCGTGAGAAACGCAGTCTTTCCCAGAATGCACTCAGCCACATGTGGTACAGCGAAATCAGTGAATACCTCATCAACAGGGGTAAAACGTTCGCCACTCCAGCTTGGGTAAAAGATGCTCTCAAACACACATATCTCGGTTATGAAACCAAAGACCTGGTTGATGTCGTAACCGGTGATATCACCACTATCCAGTCGTTACGCCATACCTCCGATCTTGATACCGGAGAGATGTATGTCTTCCTGTGTAAGGTTGAAGCCTGGGCGGTGAATATTGGCTGCCACCTGACTATTCCGCAGAGCTGCGAGTTCCAGCTGCTCCGTGACAAGCAGGAGGCGTAATGGCTACACCGCTTATTCGTGTCATGAACGGGCACATTTACAGAGTACCAAATCGTCGTAAGCGTAAACCTGAGCTGAAGCCTTCCGAAATACCAACACTGCTCGGATATACCGCCAGCCTGGTTGATAAAAAATGGTTGCGACTGGCAGCAAGGAGGAATCATGGCTGATTTGAGAAAAGCAGCGCGTGGTCGGGAATGCCAGGTAAGAATCACTGGCGTATGTAATGGCAACCCTGAAACGTCTGTACTGGCACATATCCGGCTGGCTGGATTGTGCGGCACCGGTATTAAACCGCCAGACCTTATTGCCACCATTGCCTGTTCTGCCTGTCACGACGAAATCGACCGCCGCACGCATTTTGTCGATGCTGAGTACGCAAAAGAATGCGCGCTGGAAGGTATGGCGAGAACGCAGGTTATCTGGCTGAAAGAGGGGGTAATCAAGGCGTGAATACTTACCACATCACACTACCCTGGCCGCCGAGCAATAACCGCTACTACAGGCATAATCGCGGGCGCACGCACATCAGCGCAGAAGGGCAGGCATACCGTGATAACGTCGCCCGAATCATTAAAGGCTCAATGCTGGATATCGGTCTGTCTATGCCTGTGAAAATCCGCATTGAGTGCCACATGCCGGATCGCCGTCGCCGTGACCTGGATAATCTGCAAAAAGCCGCTTTTGACGCACTCACTAAAGCAGGTTTCTGGCTGGATGATGAGCTGGTCGTTGATTACCGCGTTGTGAAGATGCTTGTTACCAAAGGTGGGAAGCTGGAACTGACCATCACTGAACTGGGAGATGAATGATGTTTGAGTCTTATATGGCAGAACGTCTTCGCCGCCGCTGGGTGCGCCTGCGCTTATATCGTTTTATTGATTTTTGCTGGCAATTGGCGTGCTAGCCTGATTTTTGTGGGGAAAGTTGATGCGTGATATTCAGATGGTTCTTGAGCGTTGGGGGGCATGGGCGGCTAATAATCATGAAGATGTGACCTGGTCGTCCGTTGCCGCCGGTTTTAAGGGATTAATTCCTTCAAAAGTAAAATCTCGCCCGCAATGTTGTGACGATGACGCGATGATCATTTGCGGGTGCATGGCCCGTCTGAAAAAGAACAACAGCGATTTACACGATTTATTAGTAGATTATTATGTATGTGGTATGACATTCATGTCACTGGCAAGTAAGCATTGCTGCTCGGATGGTTATATCGGGAAAAGGTTACAGAAGGCTGAGGGCATAATTGAAGGGATGTTAATGGCATTAGATATCCGGTTAGATATGGATATCGTTGCTAATAATTCTAATTGATATGCAATTGTTTACTAAAAGTTATTAAAAATGGGGCGTGGAAACGCCCCCAAAATAAAGGGTAATATATAACAGAAGGTTTATATAGTAAGAAGCAAGGTAGTGCTTCTAAAGGAAGTGGCTTGAGGGCTCCACTTATATGTTGCGGAGGCAAAGCCTCCCGCAACATATCTTTTTCGTAAGTCAGATTAGAACTGATAAACCAGACCTACAGCGACGATGTCGTCGGTATCAATACCAGCTGTTTTGGTAAACTTACTATCGTCAATTAAGTTGATTTTGTAATCAACAAAAGTGGACATGTTTTTATTAAAGTAGTAAGTAGCACCGACATCGACATACTTGACTAAGTCTCGGTCACCATGAACACCAAGGTCTTTACCTTTTGACTGAAGGTAAGCAACAGATGGTCGCAGACCGAAGTCAAACTGATATTGTGCTACTGCTTCAAAGTTTTGTGCTTTGTTTGCAATATGGTTATTACCAAAAACGGTCATATTCTGAGTTTCAGAATATGTGGTAGCCAGATAGATATTGTTCGCATCATATTTCAGGCCTGCAGCCCATACTTCCGCATTTTTGCCGGAGGCATTGAATTTGCTCTTACCATAGGCGACCTGACCGTCAGTGCGATCTGATTTAGCATAGGTTGCACCCACGCCGAATCCTTCATACTCATAAGTAGTGGAGAAACCGAAACCATCACCATTGGCTTCAGTTACGTCAGTGCGGTCATTTTTACCCTGATACTGAGCAGCAAAGTTCAGGCCATCGACCAGACCAAAGAAGTCGTTGTTACGATAGGTTGCAACACCTGTGGTGCGACCAGTCATGAACACATCTGTTTGGGTCCAGGTATCACCACCGAATTCTGGCAGGACGTCAGTCCACGCACCGATGTCGTATGCTACACCGTAGTTACGGCCGTAATCGATTGAGCCGTAATCACCAAATTTCAGGCCTGCAAATGCAAGACGGGTTTTGTCTTTGGAAGAACCTTGAGATTCAGCACGGTTGCCTTTGAATTCATATTCCCACTGACCGAAACCAGTCAGTTGATCGTTGATTTGGGTTTCACCTTTGAAGCCAAGACGGGCATAAGTAGTATCACCATCATCTGCATCATTAGAGGAGAAGTAGTGCTTGGCATTAACTTTCCCGTATAGATCCAGCTTGTTACTGTCTTTATTATAAATTTCAGCTGCCTGAGCAGACATCGCCATCAGTACTGATGCAGCTACAGCAGAAATTGCCACTGTTAATTTTTTCATTGTACGCCCTTTTTTTTGAACTATTATTAAAAAATGATGTCACTGCGCGATAAATATTCATCTAATCAATGCGATTATTTCAAGATGTAAGTTTTAGTTTCTCATTTAATTTGTGAAGTAGATCTCTATTTTTATCTGAACCTTTTCTATCTAATCCTATTCATGGCTCTTGTTTGAACGAAAATAAATCTATTAGCTAATTTATATTAATGGCACTTATTTATAAGCACTCTATAATTCTTTAGCTTAATTTAAACAAACTAAAAATAACATCGGAAATTATTCATTGGTTATTTGTTGAAGTTTTCTTATGTATTTGTGGTGGTGTTTTGAACACTCGGTGGCATTCTCACAAATATCATTTAGTAGTTTACGTACGTAAAAAATTGGTTATGCTGTTAAGAGTGGTTACTTCGTCACACAGCTTAAACCCGCCGTCGAGCGGGTTTTTCCATTTTTTGAGTCTCGATATTAGCTGATAACCCAATACCTGAGTTATTCACTGACTCCGAATCTGTTACGTTTCTGCCTTTATTGCGATACGTAGTATCCCCTTAATTTACACCCGCTTTGTCTGCGAGGTGGGGTTATGAAATCCATGGATAAGTTAACAACGGGTGTCGCCTATGGCACCTCAGCAGGTAGTGCCGGGTACTGGTTTTTACAGTTGCTCGATAAAGTCACGCCCTCACAGTGGGCGGCAATAGGTGTGCTGGGTAGCCTGGTATTTGGCCTGCTGACGTACCTGACAAACCTTTATTTCAAGATTAAAGAAGATAAGCGTAAGGCTGCACGGGGAGAGTAATTCAATGACTCAAAACTATGAACTGATTGTGAAAGGGATCCGCAATTTTGAGAATAAAGTTACGGTAACTTTAGCGTTACGGGACAAAAAACGCTTTGACGGTGAAATTTTTGACCTGGACATCTCGCTGGACCGTGTTGAAGGTGCCGCGCTGGAGTTTTATGAGGCTGCAGCCAGAAGGAGCATCAGACAGGTCTTCCTGGATGTTGCTGCCGGGTTATGTGAAGGGGACGAGCTGTTGCCAGAAACGCGCCCCTGTTCAGAGGCGCGGTATACCATAAAAATTAACAGTTCAGATAACTCGATTACTGGTTGTTAGCCTTTTGTTTCAGTTGGTTTTCCAATATCTTTCATTGGTAGCAGCATTTCCAGATTGCTTTTGATATATGGATTATTTACATGTTCATTTAATTGATGAATGATTCCATTTTTTTCATTCTGGTCCAATACGGAAAATATTACTGTAATCATATATTTAAGAGCTTCAATTTCTTTTGCTGTTGATGCAGGAGATGAGCAGTCAGCTGTAATATTGATAAAAACTTCTTTTTGCATATCAAATCCTCAGATGGGGTAGCTCAGCCAGCATCCCCCATAATCCTTAACCAGAGCGCCAGTGTCCTACCACTGACGGGCTGAATGCTTAACATATCCAGGGTTCAGAAACCGATAAATCCTGATAAATATCCATGAACGTAAAAATCAGATACGGCCTGTCGGCTGCTGTTCTGGCGCTGATTGCCGCAGGCGCGTCTGCTCCTCAGATACTTGACCAGTTTCTGGACGAAAAAGAGGGTAACCACACAAAGGCATACCGCGATGGTTCCGGCATATGGACCATTTGCCGGGGTGCCACGGTGGTGGATGGTAAACCTGTTATTCCGGGCATGAAACTGTCGAAGGAAAAATGCGCCCAGGTTAACGCCATTGAGCGGGATAAGGCGCTGGCATGGGTGGAGCGTAATATAAAAGTTCCACTGACCGAGCCACAAAAAGCAGGTATCGCGTCATTTTGCCCCTATAACATTGGCCCCGGTAAGTGTTTCCCGTCGACGTTTTATAAGCGGCTTAATGCCGGTGATCGTAAAGGTGCCTGTGAGTCGATTCGCTGGTGGATTAAGGACGGTGGGCGTGATTGCCGCACACGTTCAAATAACTGCTACGGACAGGTTATTCGTCGTGACCAGGAAAGCGCATTAGCCTGTTGGGGGATAGATCAGTGAGAAGAGTTGCCGCGATTATCTCCGCTCTGGTTATCTGCATCATCGTCTGCCTGTCTTGGGCTGTTAATCATTACCGCGATAACGCGATTACCTACAAAGCCCAGCGCGACAAAAATGCCAGAGAACTGACGCTGGCGAACGCGGCAATTACTGACATACAGATGCGTCAGCGTGATGTTGCTGCGCTCGATGCAAAATACACGAAGGAGTTAGCTGATGCGAAAGCTGAAAATGATGCTCTGCGTGATGATGTTGCCGCTGGTCGTCGTCGGTTGCACATCAAAGCAGTCTGTCAGTCAGTGCGTGAAGCCACCACCGCCTCCGGCGTGGATAATGCAGCCTCCCCCCGACTGGCAGACACCGCTGAACGGGATTATTTCACCCTCAGAGAGAGGCTGATCACTATGCAAAAACAACTGGAAGGAACCCAGAAGTATATTAATGAGCAGTGCAGATAGAGCTGCCCATATCGATGGGCAACTCATGCAATTATTGTGAGCAATACACACGCGCTTCCAGCGGAGTATAAATGCCTAAAGTAATAAAACCGAGCAATCCATTTACGAATGTTTGCTGGGTTTCTGTTTTAACAACATTTTCTGCACCACCACAAATTTTTGCTGCATCGACAGTTTTCTTCTGCCCAATTCCCGAAACGAAGAAATGATGGGTGATGGTTTCCTTTGGTGTTACTGCTGTAGGTTTGTTTCCAACAGTAAACGTCTGTTGAGCACATCCTGTAATAAGCATTGCCAGAGCGGCAGAAAACAACATTTTTTTCATCTTATTATCCTGCATTGTTAAAAACGGCAGAATCCTATGTGACAACAATTAAACGATAGTTAAATGGATTGATGAAAATTAAAACTACACAGGTGGGCTCAGACTATTGGAGGAAGTTGGGGACACTCAGAATCCTGTGGAATGAAATAAACCGGTCTATCCGTCCATTACCCTTTTAGCTGCGCTGTATCGTCGCCGTATTCCCGCATTAACCATGACCGTAGCCCGACGGGGAATTCCTTCTGCGTGAGTGTGCGGGAATAATTAAAAACGATGCACACCGGGTTTTTACCGCGTTAATGATTCGCGGGTTTATCCCGGTGCGATGGTGGAAGAAACAGGAAGCTGTATTACAGAAAGTGCTACTACTGTATCCCGATGCGATGTATGTAATGTGAGTCAGATAATGGCACAGGATGTGGTGATGTGGCAGTCTGGAACACAGGATATATTGTCAGAATAAGACCCGTAGGAATAAAAATGAAAAGACGCCTTTTACTACTTTTTCTGTTATCTGTCCTGGCAGTGGGATGCTCGCAGCAAAAAGCTGATGAGCCCCGGCAATTAGTGACGGTGTATCCACGATATCCGGAATATGCTGCAGCAAATTATATCAAGGGGCTGGTTGAGGTTAAGTTCGATATTGGTGCTGATGGGACTGTGACACGGATCGTTTTTCTCCGCTCAGAGCCTCATAATTTGTTTCGTGATGAAGTGGTGAAGGCCATGGCGAAATGGCGATTTGAAAAGAATCGCCCCTGTCAGGGAGTGAAGAGACAATTTATCTTTACGCCGTCACGTCCTTGATGCTTCCAGATAGAGAGGGGCTGGAAGCAGGAGAAAAATGAAAGAGCCAGCGGTTATATTTTTGTCATGGCTGACGAGGAATGATGGAAGAAGGCGTTGTATGCCACACAACGCCTCACTGTTCATTTCTTCTTTTTCTCTGGTGGAACCCGATGAATAAGAGTTGCACTGGTTTCCGATGAGATGGCGATATACTCGGGCAAAGTATGCTGGCAGTTTTCCAACTGGTCAAAAATACCTGCTCTCGTCTGTTGCAATGCCTGCAGCATGCGGCGGCAATGCGCCTTGCTTTTACTAACCATCTTTCCTTCCTCTATCAGTCGCTGCGTGAACTCATCATGGAATACCAGGTAAATGCGGATGTTATCGGTTTTGGCTACGCAGCATAGTACAAAACGGGCAGGTGCATCCCGGGACGGGGGAGGCGTCACATGTCCCTGTGATGGTTGTTCCGGGTAATGTACTGTGTGGGGCATAAAAATGTCCGATAATTTTACTTTCTACCGCAGTTAGTTGATTCGTTGGTCCTGGTAGCACATTGGGCGAGGATTTAAATGCCAGGCAACTGAAGGATGATGTCGCAAGGGAGATAGCGAGAATATTTCTGATTTTCATTTGATGATGCCTCTGTGTGAAATGACGGTAAACGACGCACTTGTGCCGGCACATAATAGCAAGCACCATAATAGATCAGATTCGATTCTTGCTGTAAGTGATAATTATTCTCGTTTTCGGGTCCTTTCCGTCGATCCAACAGGTTACGGGGCGGCGACCTCGCGGGTTTTCGCTATTTATGAAAATTTTCCGGTTTAAGGCGTTTCCGTTCTTCTTCGCCGTAAACCGATACAGAACTGCACCATTCAGCTCAAAGCAAAACGTAACAGCACCACGGTTGTGGTGAACACGGTGGCCTCAGAAAATCCGGATGAAGCCGGACGTTACAGCATGGATGTCGAGTATGGCCAGTACAGCGTTATCCTGCTGGTTGAAGGTTTTCCGCCTTCACATGCCGGGACCATCACCGTGTATGAGGATTCTAAGCCGGGGACGCTGAATGATTTTCTGGGCGCTGCAACAGAAGATGATGTTCGTCCGGAGGCACTGTATCGTTTTGAAAAGATGGTGGAAGAGGTGGCACGCAACGCTGAAGCCGCCTCTCAGAGCGCAGCGGCAGCAAAGAAATCAGAAACAGCAGCGGCATCGTCCAGGAATGCGGCGAAAACATCAGAGACGAATGCAGGTAACAGCGCGAAAGCGGCAGCTTCTTCAAAAACAGCCGCACAAAACGCAGCAACAGCGGCAGAACGTTCAGAGACAAATGCCCGTGCGTCAGAAGAAGCCTCCGCAGACAGTGAAGAGGCTTCCCGCCGTAATGCAGAGTCAGCCGCTGAAAATGCCGGAGTCGCCACCACAAAAGCGCGGGAGGCCGCAGCAGACGCAACAAAGGCCGGGCAGAAAAAGGATGAGGCTCTGTCGGCAGCGACACGGGCTGAAAAGGCGGCAGACCGCGCAGAAGTCGCAGCGGAAGTGACTGCAGAGCCCTATGCGAATATAGTGCCGCCGCTGCCTGATGTGTGGATACCGTTTAACGATTCACTGGATATGATTGCGGGTTTTTCTCCGGGCTATAAAAAAATAGCTATTGGTGACGATGTGGTTCAGGTCGCCAGTGATAAACAGGTTAATTTCAGTCGCGCATCAACGGCAACATATATCAACAAATCTGGCGAACTGAAAACGGCGGAAATTAATGAGCCGCGATTTGAGTGTGATGGCCTGCTTATTGAGGGACAAAGAACGAACTACATGCTCAATTCGGAAAGTCCAGCCAGCTGGGGGAAGTCATCAAACATGGATGTGCCCGAAACCGGGACAGATAGTTTTGGTTTTACTTATGGAAAGTTTGTCTGCAACGATTCTCTGGTTGGGCAAACTTCGGCTATTAATATGGCATCAATTGCTGCAACAAAGTCAGTTGATGTCTCAGGCGATAACAAGTACGTGACAACCTCATGCCGTTTTAAAACAGAACGACAGGTAAGGTTACGTATACGGTTTGATAAGTATGATGGTAGTGCAACAACTTTTCTTGGCGATGCGTACATTGATACGCAAACGCTTGAAATTAATATGACAGGTGGGGCTGCCGGCAGAATTACGGCACGAGTCAGGAAGGATAAGACCACAGGCTGGATTTTTGCAGAGGCAACGATTCAGGCAATTGATGGTGAGTTAAAAATAGGCTCTCAGATACAGTATTCTCCTGAGCAGGGTGGGGCAACAGTATCTGGTGACTATATTTATCTTGCCACCCCACAAGTAGAGAATGGGCCGTGTGTATCATCATTTATTATTTCAGGAGGCAGCGCAACGACAAGAGCCAGTGATTTGGTTAGTATCCCCACCAGAAATAATCTTTATAAGTTACCATTTACTTTTTTACTTGAGATTCATAAAAACTGGGATATTGCACCAAACGCCGCACCCCGCGTGTGGGATATAGCAGCAGCCAATACCGGGCAATCAGCAATTGCAGCAATCAACAGAGGTAGTGGTAAGTTATATATGAGTCTGTCAAACCCTTCAGGCTCGTATGTTAATAGCGCAGCGACAGATGTATTTGCAGAGAAAACCACATTTGGATGTATTGCAAAAGCTGATGGTCACTTTCATGTGGTGACAAATGGTAAAGCGGTTAATAAAGTTTATTGTGAATATAATGGCGTGACCGCTGATAAAAATATCCGATTTGGAGGGCAGACGAACACTGGAGAACGACATCTGTTTGGCCATATTCGCAATTTCCGCATATGGCATAAAGAATTAAATGACAGGCAATTAAAAGAGGTCGTATGAAAGATTTAACTTTGAAGTTTCATGACAAACTGCAGTTTAAGGCCTTCCTGTCATCTCTTGGCTGGGCGGAAGATGAAGACCTCCAGAATAAACTGTTAGTTGATGAAATTGGTTTCACCTACACAGAAACAGGGGTAACAGAAGAGGGAGAACCTGTCTGTATCCGGAATGATGGTTATTTTGTCAACATTCGCATTCTTGATGACTTGTTTGATGTTTCTGTATTCTCTGATTATGTCGTGGAGCTGGAAACACCGCTTCGGGAATGGAGCTGAAAGGAGGAAATAATGGATATAAGCCCCTTACTTCATGCACTTTGTGCTGTGGCTGCGCAGATACTGGTTGGTCTTTTTACCGGAAACTGGGCTTACGGAGCGATAGCCGGTTGTACGTTCTTCATTGCGCGTGAACATACCCAGGCAGAATATCGCTGGATTGAAATGTTCGGGCATGGCAAGCGAATGAATATGCCGTGGTGGGGCGGTTTTGATCCGCGTGCTTGGGATGTGGCAAGCCTGATGGATTTTGCTGTGCCGGTGGTGGCGTGTCTGCTGGTCTGGCTGTTGGTTAATCGTGGGTGAAAAAAGGTGAGCTGTATATGCAACGGAGGAAGAAACCCCGTTGCTGGAAGCCAGGAAAAAGTATCGGGTGTTGCTGTCCTCGGATGTTGTGCTAATTGGGTGATAACAGATCCTGTGTATGGGAGTTTCCCTTTTTGCGTGCGTTGATGCTGGTAACGGCAAACGTCATGATGAACAAAACCGCGAATAAGACGACAATCGTCGGAGCTGGTGCGCTGTCGATAAAAAAGGACAACCAGACACCAGTCATTGACACTATTACCGATATGCCAGTCGCCAGTAGGAGCGCAATATGAAAGCGTTGTGTCAGGAGTACCGCAATGGCGCCAGGCGCAATGAGCAGAGAAATGGAGAGAATGATACCTACCGCTTTCAGCGTCGCCACAATGGTCAGAGAGACCATGCACAGCAGCCCATAATGCAGCCATCTCGTATGCAAACCGCTTACCTGCGCCTGTTGATAATCAAAGCTGAACAGCAAAAAATCCCGCCATTTTACGCTAATAACAAGTGTAACCAGCCCGGCAATAATCATCGTCTGGATTATATCGCCGATGGTTATCCCGAGCATGTCGCCGAAAAGAATATGGTCAAGATGTACGTCTGGTTTGACTGCAATATACAAGATCAGACCTGCGGCAAACATGCCAGAAAAAACAATCCCCATCACTGTATCTTGCTTGATTCGGCTGTTGTCTTTCAGGTATCCCGTCGCCACCGCGCAGAATACTCCGGCGACGAATGCCCCTGTAGCCAAAGGTAACCCCAGAATCCAGGCAAGCACGATGCCAGGAAAAACCGCATGACTCATCGCGTCACCCATCAGTGCCCAACCTTTCAGGACCAGAAAGACCGACAGCAGCGCACAGGGTATGGAAACTACCAGTGAAATCAGCAGTGCGTGACTCATAAAGGTGAACTGCAGTGGCTCCAGTAATAATGCCATCATGAGCGATCCTCCAGCGCCTTATGCGCACGCCGACGATTTGCCAAAAGCCCATGGGTGGGCGCAAAGACAAATGCTAAAAGAAACAGCAGTGTCTGCGCCACCACGATGATTCCACCTGTCGCGCCGTCCAGAAAGTAACTGACCCACGCGCCGAGGAAACTGGTTACACTGCCAATAGTTACAGCAATCATGAGCAGGCGGGGAAAACGATCGGTTAACAACCATGCTGTTGCACCGGGAGTCACCACCAGACAGATCACCAGAAAGGCACCAACCGTTTGCAGCGCCGCAACGGTCGAAACCGACAGCAGGGTGAAGAAGAGGAGTTTTAATCTGCCCGGATGCAATCCAATAGCACGGGCGTTATTCTCGTCGAAAAAGGTCACCATAAGATCTTTCCATTTGAAAAAAAGCACGATGATCGAGAGAATGCCAATGATATTGAGTTGCAGGATATCCGCCGGATCGATTGCCAGAATATTGCCCAGGACGATGGTCTGAATGTTCACAGATGTCGGGTTCAATGACACCATAAACAGCCCCAGGCCAAAAAAGGACGAGAAGATCAGACCGATGATGGCATCTTCTTTTAAGCGGGTGCGTTGGTTAAGAAACAGCATGCTGCCCGCAGCCAGTCCGCCGGAAAAGAAGGCTCCCAGAGAAAACGGAAGCCCCAGCATATATGCCCCCGCAACACCCGGGACAATAGAGTGCGACAACGCATCGCCAATCAGCGACCAGCCTTTTAGCATCAGATAGCATGACAGGAAAGCGCAGAGACCGCCGACCATCGCCGAGACCCACATCGCATTGAGCATATATTCATAGCTGAAGGGTTCCAGTAGCACGTTCATCTTTCTTCCCTCTGCACCGCTGACGGTCGATGAGCCACAAAAGGGCGTTCATCGTCAGTAATAATGCTTTCTTCCGAGCCGTTAAGTGTGACATGGCGCAGTACGCCGCTAAAAGCCAGCTCTAGGTTCTCGGCTGTAAAAGTGGTGTCTGTCGGCCCGCTTGCCAGGACGGTGCTTTTGACCATGACCGTATAATCGCAAAATGTCGTGACGGATCCGAGATTGTGTGTTGAGACAAGCATCGTTTTGCCTTCCGCGCGTAACTCCCTCAACAGGCTGATGATTTTGGCTTCGGTTTTCACATCAACGCCAGTAAAAGGTTCATCCAGCAGGATCACATCACCCTGCTGTGCAATCGCTCTCGCCAGAAAGACGCGTTTCTTTTGTCCACCGGAAAGCTCGCCGATTTGTCGATGGCGAAAATTCACCATATCGACACGTTCCAGCGCATCGGTGACAATTTGACGATCCCTCTTTTTGGCGATACGCAACATACCCATATGCCCATAGCGGCCCATCATCACCACATCTTCCACCAGTACAGGAAATGACCAGTCAACCTCTTCTGACTGAGGGACGTAGGCAACCAGGTTTTTCTGTAACGCCTGTCGCGTGGGAATACCCAGAACAGATATCTTTCCGCTGGTCAGACGCACAAATCCCATAATCGCTTTAAACAACGTCGATTTTCCGGAACCGTTTACCCCAACCAGAGCGGCAATAGATCCACTTGGTACTGTGAAGGATGCATCGCGCAGTGCTGTGTGCCCGTTATGCCAGGTGACAGCAACATCATTAACGACAATGCCTGCAGATTGCATCATTATTTCTCCCTTTTCCCGGCTTTAATTCCCTGTACCAGCGTACTGGTAGTAACCTTAAGAAGGTCGATATACGTCGGTACCGGGCCGTTTTCTGTGCTCAGGGAATCGACATAGAGCACACCGCCGTAGTGTGCGCCGGTTTCACGCGCAACCTGACGCGCTGGTTTATCGGAAATCGTACTCTCGCTAAAGACTGCCGGGATATGATTTTTCTTAACTATATCAACAACCTTACGTACCTGCTGCGGTGTTCCTTGTTGATCGGCATTAATCGGCCACAGATAAAGCTCTTTTAGCCCCAAATCGCGTGCGAGATAAGAAAAAGCTCCTTCACTGGTGACCATCCATCGCTGATTCTCAGGGAGTTCCGTAATCTGCTTACGCAGGGGGGCAAGGGTTTGGGTAATCTTGGCTTTATAAGTATCGGCATTGCGTTGGTAGGTTTGTGCATTTGCCGGATCGTATTTTATCAACGCATCACGAATATTATCGACGTAAATCAGAGCATTATCTGGCGACATCCATGCATGGGGGTTAGGTTTGCCCTCATAGGGTCCTTCGGTGATCCCTACAGGCGTCACACCCGAAGAGACAATTACTTCTGGAACCCCATTGAGATGCTGGTAAAAGCGTTGGAACCACAATTCCAGATTCATACCATTGGCGAGAATCAGTTGTGCCCCCTGCGCACGTTTAATATCGCCAGGGGTAGGCTGATACTCATGAATTTCTGCACCAGGCTTGGTTATGGATGAGACTTCTGCAGCATCTCCCGCTACGTTTTTGGCCATATCCGCGATGATGGTAAATGTTGTAATGACCTTGAATTTTTCAGTTGCACTTGCCTGAAATGCGATCGAGCAGGTGAGTGCGAGGCCCCCCAAGAGCATGGTTACTTTTTTTATTGAGCGCATAATTTAGTACCTATAGTGAGCAAAATTAGAACAAACATAGCAACGGCTATGTTTTATAGCATAACCTATACAAAATGAAAATGATTATCATTAACAACTTTGAGGCCCAAAACAGGGATTAGTTTGTTTCCTGCTGGATGAAAGGACTCTTGGGATAGCACATGCCGCACGAAGAGCAGCATTACATGATGTTTTGTCGAATGAGCTACGAATCCTGATAGAAATACGAAACAAGCTAGCACATGGACAATGGATCTATCCCTTCAATAATGAAGGAAATACTGTGGACCCTGATAAATTTAAATTAATCGATAAAGAAAACTTGCAGTCACTTCAATTCAAATATTCATTAGCATAGCATTTAGCTGATGCTGTACATGATTTGGTTGTAAGTCCTACGACATTCGAACGAGATTTCGAAAGCCATTTTAAAAATTCTTTTACGTCCGCTCCTCGCTCATAACAGGCATTCACTACATTTGTCTTCATTGGCTATGCAAGTCGTAATACAAGGTGGGGCAAAACTGAGACACATAAGGTCTCTCACAAAGGTCTGCAAGGCCTCACATGTATTGAGATGTTAATAAAATGTAGACTTGTAATTTTGATATAAATGGTAGATAAAACCTTTCCCCAAAATAAAAACGAACGTCAATGAAATCAAACGGTTGAATAAAGTTGATTTTGGCTAATAAAAAAACAATAAAATAATTTTTATCATTAAATATCAATTACTTGAACTTAATGTTTTTATATACTGCTGCGCCATATGGGCTGGACTGAAGCCGCAGACCTGATTGAAGGCGCTAAACTGCTGAAATGTTCAGAGTTTGGTGACGCGATTATCAAGAACATGTAATCTCTACATGTGTTAAATATTGAAACGGGCGTATAACACGCCCGTTGTTTTTATAAATATGTTAACCGTTATAAAATAACGTATCAAAAGTCAAGTGAACACATTTCAAATATCAATTTGATCGTATTGGTCTGGTGATTATTTATGGGGAGCAATAAAAAGACAGTATTAATCATCCATAGGGATAGTCTCTGCACTTTTATTTCCATTATGCTAATGCCTTACTGAATTATGAAGCATTTTTTAAGCTCCCAACTTTAGCTAGATTAATGGTTTATTATTTTCTACATCTTCAATATATAAAAGCGTATTATCAATGGCGTAGTAACTGCGTTTGTTATGATTAACATCAGTAACCCACCGGAAAACGCCAGCGCCTGCCAGTGTTGAACAGTATTCCCGAAATGTAGATTTTCCGCGAATATGAAGCAATGCGGCCTCTTTTATTTTAGCTGGGTTCTTGGTCGTACTAACTTTTAACAGGTTCCTGGTTCCTCTTAATAACAAAACCGTGTCATCGTGAGTAATAATTCTGATGTTATCCGTAGCCAGATAATAAATGTAATGTGCAATACGGTGATGTTTTAATTCTGAATAAAACCAGGAGAAGTTTTGCTCTTTTCTCACTTGCTCAAACATCTTTTGAAAAACAACGACCTGATCCATCAGGATAATAACCTCTTGTTAGGTGTGAGACTGCGTAGTGTGCACGATCGGTTTTACCACTTCAATCTGGTCTGTCCTTTGGCTGTGATATGTACAAAGTGTGAAAGGGGGATTACCTGAATTCTCCCGGTGGGCATTTTGCAACGGACCAGCTCCGCTACAAACGCTGGTGTGGGTTCAGATTATAACATTCTGTCTAAGGGGCGGGATAAAGGTGAATTTAGGGGGCATGAAAGATGACTTTATAACCTTGCTCACCCCAGTGTTGTAAAAGTTCGTTTTGCCTTCTCGTTGGTGCCATGCCTGTCCAGACAATCAATGTTTGCGTTGGGAACAGTTCCGGGCGCGGCGATTCAATGGGATCAGCAAGAACAGAAATGTGCCATCCTGACAATGATAAACGCCATGCTTCCAGCCACAATCGTGCTCTCTCTTCAACATTCCACGCCATCAGAATGGCCTCTTTACCGGGCTTACGGCGCATTTCGAAAAGTAAGGCCGCTGCGTATTCAATTAATGCGCCGTCAAACATACTGCTCATAATGCGGGAGGTGTTGTGATCAAGCACGAGACGCTGGCGAACAGGAAGGTAAACATGATTAATCAATTGATCTACTGGGTACTCTCGACCCAGTGAAATAATTCGCGCGCGTAGTTTGGCTGGATTAGCCATACGAAGAATTGACATCATCTCTTCTTGCAGGCGGCTCCAGTCATCTTGCGTATCCTGGCTGGTAGTTTCCAGTAATGCTTTAACTTTGCCTACAGGAACGCCATTACTTATCCAACGCTTGATCTCTTCGATGCGTTGTATGTCTTCTTCATCAAAGAGTCGGTGTCCGCCTTCACTGCGCTGTGGTTTTAACAAACCGTAGCGGCGTTGCCAGGCCCGGAGAGTGACAGGATTAATCCCGCAACGTTCAGCAACATCACCAATGCTGTAATAAGCCACAATTCCTCCTTGCGGTCATAAATCTCCGTCGCCTCTACACGACCCAATAATACTTTGTACAATATACGCTGAAATTGTACAAAGTATAAATAAGATTTCAGCTAAATTGGATGAAACATTATTTTTAATGTGGATTAAATTAAAACATAACGTATTCATTTTCACGATGATTTCCAGAAATCATGCGAAATAATGTGCTGAAAATTATTTTTTCTCCGGCCACGCAACTGAAGGGATACCATTCAATTTAGCTTTGGAAAACAGATCTCCCTGAAACATCTCAATTCCTGCAGATTCAAGCCACATCCACTCTTCTGGTGTTGCCACGCCCATAGCAGAGACTTGAATTTCAAGTGATGTACAGCATTTCATGATCGCCTGAATAATTGCCTGCCGTGGTCCGCTTTTATGAACATTGGTAATCAATTCCTGACTGATTTTAATTCTGTCAGGCTGGAAGCGTGACAGGAGTAACAAACCAGCAAAACCTGCGCCAAAATGATCAATTGCTACACTGATACCGGCCGCCTTTAGCGATTTAACCGCTTCGGCAAACTCATCAAACCGAGATATGACTTCACTTTCAGTAAATTCAACGATGATTTGTTCAGGTACCAGAGCATTGGCCTTTATTTCATCAAGTAAAAAAGAGACTGCGTCAGGTTTGTTAACCAGGGTCATAGGTAATAGATTGATTGAAATCATTTTATCACCGAGCTTAAGTGCGTGTGCCATCGCAAATGCAAGCTCCTTACTTTTGAGATCCGCTGTGTAGATTTCCTCGTCTTTACGCTGCCCAACCGCTATAGCTGACGGGCTGTCTTCATTTTTTTGCACAATGGCTTCAAAAGCGATTATCCGCCGCGATAAAGGGTCGACAATAGGATGAAAGGCAAAGTGGTCGTTTATATTTGATGAAAGGGTACAAGAATCAAGTTCTTTATCAGATCCGTCAGCGATAAAAAGCCAGGAGTCTTCAGCAGGAATCTCGAAATAGGTTGATTGTTCAGTTGCAAGGACAAAAGTACGAAAAAATTGTAGCGCTCTGTCATCATAAGTTAGCTGAAATTTTGATGTGCCTTTGTCGAATACGGCCTGTAAAACGTCATCTCGCTCGTGCAGGCGTAAATCAAATAATTCCATTCCTGCTTTGCCAAAACGGCGAGCAGGCGCGTAATCGCACAACAGTTCAACAATATTATAGTGCCGTGGATCCTGGCATATGGCCCGATATATCATTTGAACCTGTTCTTCCGGACCTTCCAGAAGCTGGAAAAAATGAGAACCATTAAACAGTAAGATCCCTGTTACGTCAGACCGCATGTTCCTGCGATTTGCTATCGAAACCATTTCTTCAATTTTTTTGACAGGTTCGTCGCCACGTATATGGCTACGATAAATAAGGGTGGTAAGCATTAACAATCCAGGGTAATGGGCGAGGCGAGAGTAAGACGGTAACAGACATATCTTCTTGTGTCTTTCTTTTAATACCAAAACATAACCGTTTCTTTACATTGATAAAAAGTGGAAAAGGTTGAAGACGGTTTGGCGAAAAAACCTGTATAGGTTGTCATTTAAATGATGCAATATGTTTTATCGTAATGCATTGTTTTATATGAATTAGCACTAATTGCGAAAAATTAATTTATCATTCTGTACACATATTTCGTACAAGTTTGCTATTGTTACCTCACTTAACATTGATTAACATTTTTAACAGAGGCGTAGCATGCATCAAAATTCAGTGACTTCAGATTCTGCAGGAGCAATCACTCGTTACTTTGCAAAAGCTAACTTGCCTACTCAGCAGGAAACTCTCGGGGAAATTGTGACTGAGATTTTGAAAGATGGACGTAATCTGAGTCGAAAGTCGCTTTGTGCCAAACTTCTTTGCCGGCTGGAACAAGCGACAGGGGAAGAGGAACAGAAACATTATAATGCACTAATTGGGTTGCTTTTTGAATAATGCAACAGCCTGATTATTTAACAGGTTAGCTATGAAGTCGTTATGAAGACATCTGATAATGAAAGTATAAAATATGAAATTACTGGCCAGGCGGTGCTCCAGATACTGCGCATGAAGATAAATTTTTCGTTGCAGACTCTTATTAAGCAATTACTCGTAATGAAATCGGCTGAGGAAAATACTTTCCGACGAGATTTAATTGACAGCATAATTCGTGATTTTAGCAACAGTGATACAGGAGGGCCAAACCGAAGAACAGCGATAGCTGACAATAAAAGTATGTTCACTGGTAAGAAAATAAACAGAATACATTAAAATTTCATAAGTAAGATGAGAGGTTACCATGCTTGAAGATACTACTATTCATAATGCAATATCTGATAAAGCGTTATCAAGTTACTTTCGTAGTTCAGGTAATTTGTTAGAAGAAGAGTCTGCTGTGTTAGGGCAGGCTGTGACCAATTTAATGCTTTCAGGCGATAATGTTAATAATAAAAATATTATCTTAAGTCTGATACACTCCCTGGAAACAACAAGTGATATTCTCAAAGCTGATGTGATTAGAAAAACACTGGAAATCGTGTTGCGATACACAGCTGATGATATGTAACTTTTAATTATAAAGTATAAGTTTATAGAAAACTCATTCATCTTATTTTTGTCTGTCGCTTTAGACTATACACAGCATAATTTTATTGGATCACTATTCCTGCGAGGCTGACATGAATAATTCAATCCCAGAGAGATTTATTTTTCAATGTGCTTTGTTTAAAAATCTCGAGAGGGAGGTGTTCATGACACATGGATATGTTGATAGTCATATTATTGCTCAGGCTTTACGCTTGCGTTTAAAAGATGAGACCAGTGTTATTCTTTCTGATCTCTATCTGCAAATCTTGCAGTACATTGAAATGCATAAGACTACACTAACGGATATCATTATTAATGACAGGGAATCTGTGCTCTCTTAAAACTTGAGTAAGGTTTTTGAATAAACATCAGCTGTATCACTATTCTGATGCAAAGTGAGCATTTCAGGCGTTATGCTTTCTTAATATATCCGCAATATCAGAGGGCAAACAGGAATGGAGAGCGCTCGTTTTCCATTCTTGACGCCTGATATCCCGCCTAATTTGTTTAATTCTGCCTACATTGTGCTAAAAAATTAATAGGCTAGATGAAGTTGGAGAAAATTTTATCTTCGGCGTGGATATTTGTGATGCTCTCTACCATGCTCTCTGTAGACCCCAGCGCGAGCGAATGAACGTCTCTTTAGCTTCTACAGACTTATCGATAAAGGCTTTGGGATTTTGATATTTATTCTGTTAATCGCCTGCGCCGCTGCCTTCCTGCTTGATAGGTATTTCAATAAAAGCGCAACGCCTGAAGAGATCCTGCGACGGGCTATAAATAATGGGGAGATCGTCCCTTTTTACCAACCTGTGGTAAATGGTCGGGAAGGGACATTGCGGGGAGTTGAGGTGTTAGCCCGCTGGAAACAACCTCACGGTGGATATATATCACCCGCGGCATTTATTCCACTTGCTGAAAAATGCGGATTAATCGTTCCGCTTACGCAAAGCCTGATGAATCAGGTTGCCAGACAGATGAACGCTATCGCGAGTAAACTGCCGGAAGGTTTTCATATTGGGATTAATTTTAGCGCCTCGCATATTATTTCGCCGACGTTTGTCGACGAGTGCTTAAATTACCGTGACAGTTTTACCCGCCGCGATTTAAACCTTGTTCTGGAAGTCACCGAGCGTGAGCCATTAAATGTTGATGAAAGTCTGGTTCAGCGGTTGAACATTCTGCATGAAAATGGTTTTGTCATCGCGCTGGATGATTTCGGTACTGGTTACTCAGGGCTTTCTTATCTGCATGACTTGCATATTGATTATATCAAAATTGATCATAGTTTCGTTGGCCGCGTCAACGCAGACCCAGCATCAACCCGAATTCTGGATTGTGTATTGGATCTGGCGCGTAAACTTTCGATCAGTATCGTCGCTGAAGATGTCGAAACGAAAGAACAATTTGACTATCTGAACCAAAATAATATCACATTTCAGCAGGGTTATTATTTCTATAAACCTGTTACATACATCGACCTGGTCAAGATTATCCTTTCTAAACCGAAGGTGAAGATTGTGGTTGAGTGAAAATTGATCAGCAAGGCCATGGTGCGGTGTAATTATAGACAGCTAATTAGCTCGTTGCCTCTTGTTACTATTGTTCATTCTTTTGTTTGCTATAATTGTGTGAAAGTTTTGACTGGATTGCCATTAGTAGCATGAACAATAGTAATAATCTGGATTATTTCACTCTCTATATCATCTTTTCCATTGCATTTATGCTGATCACTCTCCTGGTCATCCTTATTGCAAAACCCAGCACCGGGCTGGGAGAAGTGCTTGTGACGATAAATTTGCTTAATGCCCTGGTTTGGCTGGCGATCAATCTGGTTAATCGATTAAGGGAAAGACTCGTCAGCCACAGGGATCAGCACTAATCTTTCAGTTTCTCACTGCCAGTATGCGGCTGAATGGGTTGCTGGCAGTGAACCCCTGGATCATTGAAGGAAAGGAATTATTGCACAAATAGTTGTCAACCCTGGTGTTATCACAGTTGTTTTATATATCAGTGAAATAATTTCCATGGCAACTGTTGATAATTTTGATGTCGAAGAGTTATTTGTTAAACAAAATAGTTACCCCAAAGTGATCAATGTCATGAAAATAAGCTAAAAATGATAATGCTGGCTTATTTATTATTTAAATATTGTCGCTGTTTATCTATTTAAATTTCTTGTGCTTTTGTTTTTATCTTTGCCTTCCGTTTTGGTAATCTGAACTCATAGGTTATTTGAGCAGGAATGTTTGTTAATCCAATGAATGGATGGTTAATCTATGAAACTGAAAAAACTCCCCGGATTTAGTTTAGGACTTATTGCTCTGGCGGTGGGTAATGCATATGTAACACAATTGTTGGATATTTATAGTATAATTTCCTATATAACCGATGAAGAATCACCGATTGAAATCAAAAATAATACTTCTACAAGTAATGGGGAGTATCTAATCACTTAAGACGAAAGCCATGCTGTGAAAGTGGATGACGGTGTAACTGGATATATACATAATGCCAGTGTGATGACTAGTGGTGATGGATCTTATGGTATTTCTGTTGATAGCCAAAACAAAGTATTATATATAAGCGATAGCAATATTAAGACGCTCTGAAAGCGTATCTGACAAAGAAAATGGAGGGATAACAGCCAGCGCAGTAGTCAGTGAATTTGGTGGCACCATCGTTATGAATGGTGATAATTCAGTCGAGACGAGGGGGCATATTCAGCGGGACTTTTAAGTCAGATTAATGATTCTGGGACTGTGGAAAATAACACCAGTCTTGAAACCACAGATAAAACGAACATTGTTACCTATGGGGAAAAATGCAGTAGGAGTTCTTGCATGTTCAAGTCCTGGAGAGTCTCGAACATGTGTCGATGCTGTAGATGATGAAGTTTGTGATTCTAACAGTTACGAAGTTATTAGCCGTGCTGATTTAAAAATGAATGGTGGTTCCATAACAACTAATGGTATTAATAGCTATGGTGCTTATGCTAATGGGAAAAAAGCATATATTAATTTAGATTATGTGGTACTTGAAACTGTGGCTGATGGAAGTTATGCAGTTGCTATTCGACAAGGTAACATTGATATAAAAAAGTTCTATTACAACAAATGGCACTAAAGCCCCCATTGCAAAAATATACAATGGTAGAGAGTTATTTTTTTCCAATGTCACTTCAGAATCAACAGAAACGCCTACCCCCGTCCTGCGACCCGAAGCTGGCAGTTACGTCGCCAACCTGGCAGCCGCTAACACTCTTTTTGTTATGCGTCTGAACGATCGTGCAGGTGAAACGCGCTATATCGATCCTGTAACTGAACAGGAGCGTTCAAGCCGATTTTGGCTACGTCAAATTGGCGGGCATAATGCCTGGCGTGACAGCAACGGACAGTTGAGAACGACCTCGGCACAGGCCATCTGGATGGGCGTCGATCATAATGTGCACACGGAAGCCAATGGCTCACGTATTGAGAATGACGCAAATAACAATATCCAGACCCGACTTGGTTTCCACACCTTTATTCGTACTCAGGAGAAAAACAGCGGTCCGCACGGTGACGACTTTGAACCTTTTGTTGAAATGAACGGGATCCATAACAGTAAAGATTTTGCTGTCTCAATAAACGGTGTGAAAGTTGAACAAGCCGGGGCGCGTAATCTGGGGGAAATGAAACATGGCGTAAATGGCAATCTGAATCCTGCGGCCAGCGTCTGGGGTAATGTGGGCGTGCAGCTGGGTGATAATGGCTACAATGACACCGCAATGATGGTGGGCCTGAAATATAAGTTCTGATCCCGCCATTAGCTAAAAAACCGCGTCGAATTCATCGACGCGGTAACATATGAAATATTATTTTTTGCCGATAGCACGCATGGTGTCATCAATTGCCGTGATCAACAGCATTTGCGGATCTTTAGCGCAAACCTGATTCAGTTTTTCTACCACTTTGGCGCTCAGTTCCGGAGATTGCTCAATTTTTAAATCACGGCTGGCAACGCTGGCATTACCCATTACCGCAACAATTTCTGCAACCTGTGCGCTGTCAGTTTTTGCCATTTCGTTGGCTTCTGCACAAGTAATATAGGTTTCTGATGGCAAACCGTTCTTAATATTGTAGTCCTGCGCCCAGGTCATTGGTGCGAAAACAAACAGACCCGCCAGTAAAGCAAATTTTTTCATCATCATTCCTTATTTCATTTTACCCAGAATTGCACCACCCGTACCGCCAATCACGGCACCTTTAATCGCCCCTTCGAGGCCATTGCCGGTCAGAACGCCAGTGACAGCACCAACGGCGGCACCCACTTTTGCACCTTTACGCGCATTTTTACCGTCGCGGCCTTTTTCTGTTACTGCACCAACACCAGCGCCAACAGCTGCACCTTTCAGTACGCCATTAACACCATTGCCAGTAAGTAAACCAACGCCTGCGCCTAGCAATGCACCTTTCGTGGTGCGATTCATATCCGCCATCGCTGGCGTGGAGCAGAACAATGCTGAGATAAGCCCGAAGGCAAGTATTTTTTTCTTCAACTTAGATGTCCGGTATTAAGTAAGTTGCACACACAATAATTTCGTCTTCAATTAAGATCTGCTTAACTAAAGAACGCTCGCTATTATTCAGATAATTCAAAATGAGCGTGACTGTGATGATAGGAATTATGTTTTTTACGGGAATGAGAATAATCTCAAATGAGAAATAACTCATTGATTGACAATATTTTTATTCAAGAAGTGTCATTGACTGTTAACGCAATGTTGTAAAGGTAAGATAATCTGATTTATCAATATTATTGTGTGATTGTTATGTGAGCAGAAGATATTCATTAGCAACGATTACATTAGTCATTTTATTTTGTGGACGGCCTCATTGTCGAAAAATAAGCGTACGACAGTATTATCAGAAAAGAGTGATTTTTTATCCAACAACACTTCAGCGCACTGCGTTTAAAAAATACCTCTTTCTTATACGGGATATCATCATTTCATCATGATGTCTTTGATGAGCGGTGAACACAATACATTTGCGCTGTCTCTTCAGGATGAATCCCCTGGTCTGGTTCCTGCGGGCTGATGTTGCAGCAGAGCTAAGGTCACTTAGACGCTACTATCATTTATCCAATGCATGGAATCGAAATCAGTCGATACCCGCAGTATATATCGTG